>Ga0214919_10000025_pt1 | contig 216002 bp, 197 predicted proteins | sample LL1503_MetaG_FD_177994 | JGI IMG/M metagenome (GOLD analysis project Ga0214919, IMG submission 177994) | Freshwater microbial communities from Lake Lanier, Atlanta, Georgia, United States - LL-1503 | ecosystem: Environmental > Aquatic > Freshwater > Lake | place: USA: Georgia | collected... | reverse complement strand
TCTGCGGCATCAAAAAATCTCGACTGATACGCCCACCGAGCACATTCACGCGCTCCAAAAACTGCGTCAAATACGCATGCAATCCGGTGGCCAAAATTTCGTCGATGCGGCCATACGCCAAATCAGCGCGCAGCTTTCCAGCATGACGCAATGTCTCGCTTTGAGCGTCGCCTGTCACTGACTTTAAATTGGACACCACCTCGTTCAAGCTGGCATGCAGCGAGCGAGGCATGTCAGGGCGCAGGATCAACAACTCGGCCACGCGGTCAGGCCGGATCACATCGCGGTAAACTTTTCGGTAGACCTCAAAACCACTGACGCTGCGCAAGATAGCGCTCCAGTGGTAAAAATCATATTCCTGACTGACCTCTGCGGGCTCATGCGCCCCCATGCTTTGCGTTTGGATAGGCAAACTGCCAAAGTAATCGTTTTGCACTTCATGGAATTTCACATCCACCAAGCGAGCGGTGTTGTCTGCGCGCTCCAAAAAAGTCCCAAGGCGCATGAAGTGCAGTGACTCGTCCATCAGCATGGTGCCCACCGTCACTCCGCGCGACAAGTGGGAGCGAAACTTGACCCATTCAAAAAATTGACCTGGGTCGCGCTCAAATTCGCCACTTCGAATCATGCGGTTGACTTCAAGCCAAGTTTGATTTTGTGTCTCCCACACTTCAGTGGTCAATGCACCCCGAACGGCACGCGCATTTTCTCGCGCAGCGCGCAAGCACGAGACAATGGAAGAAGGGTTGGTGACATCCACCACCATGAAGTGCATGACATTTTGGGCCGTGACATTGCCGTGCAACTTGCCATAGGCAGGCAACAACTCACTGATCGAGAGCAAACCTTCCCAACCCGCTTGCGCCGTGGCGCTGGACTGGGGCAGCAGTGAAGTCTCATAACTCACATTGAGCATGCGAGCCGTGTTTTCAGCGCGCTCGGTGTAGCGCGACATCCAAAACAAATGATCGGCAGTTCGGCTGAGCATGGTGTTGCCTTTCGTGTAAATTTGCGTGGTTTCACAACGCCTCAGGCTTGCAAAATCCAAGTGTCTTTGGTACCGCCGCCTTGAGAAGAATTCACCACCAAGGAGCCTTCTTTCAAAGCCACACGCGTTAAACCGCCGGGCACCATTTGCACCGTGCGACCGCTGAGCACAAAGGGGCGTAAATCGATGTGGCGCGGCGCCACGCCGCTTTGCACATACGTGGGGCAACTCGACAAACTCAGCGTGGGCTGCGCAATGTAGCTTGCCGGGTTGGCCACCAAAGCGGCGCGGAAATTCTCGATCTGCGCCTGCGTGGAGGCCGGGCCCACCAGCATGCCGTAGCCGCCCGCGCCATGCACTTCTTTGACCACCAAATCTTTCAAATACGCCAAGGTGTATTGCAGGTCTTCTGGCTTGCGGCACATGTAGGTTGGCACGTTTTTCAAGATGGGTTTCTCCCCCAAATAAAATTCAATCATTTGCGGCACATAAGGGTAGATCGATTTATCGTCGGCCACACCGGTGCCCACGGCATTGCAAATGGCCACATGACCAGCGCGGTACGCGTCCATCAGTCCTGGGCAGCCCAGGGTTGACTGGGGGCGGAACACCAGAGGGTCTAAAAAATCGTCGTCGACACGGCGGTAAATCACATCCACACGCTTGGGGCCGCGCGTGGTGCGCATGTACACAAACTGATCATTGACAAACAAATCTTGCCCTTCCACCAACTCCACACCCATTTGCTGCGCCAAAAATGCATGCTCGAAATAGGCACTGTTGTACATGCCGGGGGTTAAGACCACCACCGTCGGCTCGGCGGTGGCCTCGGGGCTGCAGTCACGCAATGTCTCGAGCAACAAATCGGGGTAATGCGCCACCGGTGCCACCCGGTGCCGGCTGAACAATTCAGGGAACAAACGCATCATCATCTTGCGGTCTTCCAGCATGTAACTGACCCCGCTGGGCACGCGCAAATTGTCTTCCAGCACGTAATACTCGCCCTCGCCTTGCGCGTTGGCTGCGCGCACGATGTCCACACCGCTGATGTGCGAGTAAATTTGATGCGGCACGTCGATGCCCATCATTTCAGCTCTGAACTGCGTGTTGCCGGTGATTTGCTCGGCCGGCACCAAGCCGGCGTGGATGATTTCTTGCTTGTGATAGACGTCGTGCACAAAGCGGTTCAAGGCCGTCACGCGTTGGACCAACCCGCGCTCCATGCTTTGCCACTCATGGGCTGGAATGATGCGGGGTATCAGATCAAAAGGAATCAAGCGCTCGGTGCCCGATCCGTTTTCGTCTTTGTCGCCATAGACTGCAAACGTAATCCCAACGCGGCGGAAAATCATCTCCGCCTCTTCCCTGCGCGCCAGCATCATTGCTTCGCTTTGGCCTGACAACCAATGGGCATAGGCTTGGTAATGCGCCCTGACGGGACTGCCTGGCGCAGCCTCTTGGATGTACATCTCATCAAATTGTCGCATCTGACTTCACTCCTCCAGCTTTAAAAGCAAGATGCATACCCAAGACACACCGCATGGTGCCGAGCGCGTCATGGCGGCCTGTGATGCCAATAGCGGCGCTGCAGCACACGCTCACAGTCGACTTGGGAAGGCATGGCACTTTGCCAATGCGCTGCGCCACAGGGCACGGAGGCGATCACCGCAATGGCGCGCGCTTCGTAACGGGCCATGACCTGCGCCGCAGGATGGCCGTAGCGATTGCGGTATCCGGCTTGCAGCAAAGCCCAGCGCGGTGAAATCGCATCCAAAAAATCAGGCGTGGAGGATGTCTTGCTGCCATGGTGCGGCACCAACAAAATATCGGCCCGCTGCAAACCATTGCGCACCAACTTCGCTTCTTGCGCGGCCTCGATGTCGCCCACCAGCAAGGCGCTTTGCTGGCCGTTGTCAATCCTGAGCACACAGCTCAATGCATTGGAGTGCGCTTGTGGGCCGTATTCAGTCAAGTCGGGGTGCAAAATCTCAAAGCGCACACCGTCCCACTCCCACCTCTGACCCGCATGGCAGCGCGTGACGCTGCGCAGAGCCTCCAAGCGATGCCCTTGCTCGAGCGAACTCCATAAATCGGCCTGCGCTTGCGAGGCCAACACCGCTGGCGCACCGCCTGTGTGGTCCATGTCGCGGTGACTCAAAAGCACGCGGTCCAAGCGGGCGCCAAACTGACTGAGCAAGGGCACCAAGACGCGCTGCCCCGCGTCACTTTCAGCGCTGTATTGCGGCCCAGCGTCATAGAGCAAGGCATGCTTGGCAGTGCGCACCAGCACAGCGTTGCCCTGACCAATGTCAGCGGCCCATAAATCGAATTGGCCTGGCACAGGTTTGGGCACTTGCCACAATAAGGCGGGCAGCATCAAAGGCAAACCTAAACTGCGCAGCGACCAAGGCCAGCGCATCACCACAATGGCGCCGCCCACGATGGCCGCCATCGCCAAACTCACGGGCGGCATCGGCACCGACAGACTGGCCCCCGGCCAAGAGGCCATCCAAGCCAGCAAACTGGCCAAGGGCTGCAATGCGCTGGCAGCAACAGTCCACAAGGGCGCCCACACCACCCCGGCCATGGCCAAGGGCGTGACCACCCAAGTGACCCAAGGGATGGCCAGCAAATTGGCCAGCAGACCCACCACCGAGACTTGGCCAAAAAACAGCATGGACAAAGGCGTGAGCGCCAAGGTCACCACCCACTGCTCGCGCAGCAAGCCCTTCAAGGTCGTGAACACACCCAGGCTCATTTGGTGCATCTTGGTTTTGCGCACCAAATTGGTTTGACTGTCATCCACATTGGTGCGCTGGCCCATGTCGGTCGCAAACAGCACACCCACTGCCACAAAACTGAGCCAAAACCCTGCTTGCAGCAAGGCCCAAGGGTCTGCCAATACCACGCCAAAAAGTGCCAGGCCCCAAACCCAAGGCCAAGGCCAACGATTGCCCGTCAAACGCAAAACGCCCACCACGGCCAGCATGATCACAGTGCGCTGCGCAGGCAAACCCCAGCCACTGAACAAGGCGTACAAAGTGGCCAATAAAACCCCACCCAGCAAAGACGCGTAAGCGCTAGGAATGCGCAAACACAAAGGCAAACCCCAGCGCGCCGTCAAGCGCCAAAGCCAGCCAATCAGCGCGCCCGCAACAAAAGCAAACAAAGTGATGTGCAAGCCTGAAATGCTCATCAAATGGGCCACGCCTGTGGCCCTGAAAACGTCCCAGTCGCTGCGCTCAATGGCCGCTTGATCGCCCATCACCAAGGCAGCAATGACCCCTGCCGCGTTGTGCGCAGGCTCCTGCAAAGAGGCGGGGCCTGTTGCCCGCAATTGACGGTAAATTCTCTCGCGCACCCCTTGGCGAAGCTGTGCCACCGGATACTGCCAACTGCTTTGCAAGCGCACAGGCACCGCATCACGCGGGCCATTGCGGACCGAGCCCGATGCCATCACACCTTGCTCCCACATCCACAACTCCGCATCAAATCCACGCGGGTTCAAACTGCCGTGCGGCGCCTTCAAACGAAGCGTGAATTGCCAATGATCGCCTGCGCTTAAGCTGTCAAACGGCATGCCCTCCATGGGGCCTGCTGCTTCTCGCTGGTACCACCCCAGATCCACCAGCGGCGGCACTTTGACTGCTTGCCCGTCCAGACTTGCCGATAAAACTTTCAAACGAAAACGCAGGCCCGTGCTGTTGCGCAAAGGCAGCGAAGCCACCACGCCTTGCACCTGCAAGTCACGCCCTTCTAATTCGGGCGACAGACGGTCCAAGGCTTGAAGTTGGCAACGCGCATTGACACTGGCCAGGGACAGCAGCAGCGCGGCAAGCAAGCACACGATGGCATGAAAAATTGCGCCCATCTCGCTGCGCTGGGCCATGCGTCGCAAGCCGAGCGCCGCGCACGCCAAACCCATAGCCACAGCCAAACTCGCCCACACCCACGGCCAGGGCCAAAGTTCGGTTTGTTGCAATTGACATGCGCAGCCCAGCACCCAACCGAACACGCACGCTTGTGCCAGCGGGACTGACAAACAGCCTTTGAATTGATACTGCATGCAAAGAGGTGCAACCCTGGTGAATCGGTGCCTGACTTGAACCGAGCGCTAAAAGCAAATTTTCTTGGCTCGCCTTTTGCTAGTTTAGAAGGCCCAAGCTGCCAATTCAATGCAGCCGCTGTTGCGTTTACTTGCATTTATGTCTATCCACGTCGCACTGCACCACGTCACGCTTGCTGAGCACTTTGTCAATTGGCAGCAAGACCCATTTTCAAATTACCAAGCACGTGATGACAAACTGCCCATCAACGCCTACGAAGCAGAAAGTCGCCGCCTGTCACGTTTTTTCCGCATGAGACACACCCCTGGGACCATGACCATGCCCGCGGCCAACGCACAATTGGCGGCCAGTCCAGAATTTCCTTGGGCCTTGGATTTGCGCGGCCCAGGTTAAGGCGACAATCCGTTTACTTTGGAAAATTTCAGACAACCCAGCCCATCGGCCCAAGCGGGCCCCGATACCGCTTCACTCGTAGCGCATTTGGCTGAACACGCCCCGCCAGGCCATTGGGATGAATTGCGCGGTTCGGTCGACATCACACCTCCATGGCGCCAATTTATTTCACACTTGGGTGCGCAGGGCTTGGCCAGATTGCCTGCATGCAAAGCCGAGATGGCGCGCCAAGTGCGCGACAACGGCATCACCTACAACGTCTACGCCAACGCTGATCAACCGCAGCGGCCGTGGTCACTTGACTTGCTGCCCCTGATCGTCTCCAGCCAAGATTGGCAGCACATTGAGTCCGGTGTTTTGCAGCGCATGCGTTTGCTGGAAAGCATCATGTCAGACGCCTATGGCGTGCAAAACTTATTGCGACAAGGTGCTTTGCCTTATGCCTTGGTGCAAGGCCACCCTGGCTATTTACAAGCCATGCAAGGCTCAACGCCCGTGGGTGGCAGGCATTTGAACTTGGCGGCTTTTGACTTGGCGCGTGGCCCGGATGGTTGCTGGTGGTTGCTCTCGCAGCGCACCCAAGCGCCCTCGGGCTTGGGCTATTTGCTAGAAAACCGGCAAATCATTTCCAACCAATTTCCATCGGCTTTTGAGGCCATGCCGATCCGGGCTTTGGCAGAGTCATATCGCTCTTTTGTCAATGCATTGAAGCTGCGCACCTCGGCCGGGGCCAATGCACACATCGCTTTGCTGACACCGGGCCCCTACAACGAAACATATTTCGAACAAGCCTATTTGGCACGGTCTTTGGGTCTGAGTTTGGTGCAAGGCAGCGATCTCATGGTGCGCGATCAAAAGCTTTATTTAAAAACACTGGAAGGCTTGCAAGCAGTGCACGGCTTGCTCAAGCGGGTAGACGATGATTGGCTCGACCCCTTAGAGCTGCGGGTCGAGTCGACTTTGGGTGTGCCCGGATTGCTGCAAGCCGTTCGCAGTGGCCATGTGCTGGTGGCCAATACACCAGGCTCTGGTTTTTTAGAGTCCAATGCCTTGCTCGGATTTTTGCCCAGTTTGGCGCAAACCCTGCTTCAAGAAGAATTGCAACTGCCCGCCATTCCCAGTTGGTGGTGCGGTGAATCCAGCGCGCTCCAAGAGGTCTTGCCCAAGTTGGACCAGTGCATGATCAAACCCACGTATCCGCCCATGTCAGGGCGCAGCAGTTTTGAGCCCGTGATGGGCCATAAACTCGACTGGCGTGGCCTGCAAGAATGGGCCCAGCGCATTGCGCAAGACCCCCAAGCCCACACTGTGCAAAGCTATTTGCCTTTGTCGCACACGCCGACTTTCTTGGATACGCAAGCGCTGTCCTCCAGCCCCGTGATCCTGCGCGTGTTTGTGCTGGCCAATGAGCTGGGAGGCTGGCAAGTCTTGCCTGGCGGCCTGGCCCGCCTTGGTTCACGCGAGGGCATTGCCTCGATGCAACAAGGCGGCAGCAGTGCAGATGTTTGGGTCTTAGGCCATGCACAAAGTCAGGGAACTTCAGCGCCTTTCGTCCCTAGCCCTTCGCGCCAACGACTGGTCACCAGCCGCGCTGCTGAGAATTTATTTTGGATGGGTCGCTACGCTGAGCGAACAGAAAATACGCTGCGCCTGTCACGTCTAACCCTGGACAGTTTGAGCAGTCCAGCCCAGCACTGCGCACCGTTGGTTGAATGGTTGAACAACTTGTGCGTAAGCCATGGGTTGGTCGCCCCGAGGGTGATTGCTGCGCAGCAGTCACGCCGCGTGTTCGAACGCTCTTTGGTGGCCGGTTTATGGGACACCCAAAACACCACCGGTGTGGGCTACAACTTGCACGCCATCAAACTGGCCGCAGCTGCAGTGCGCGAACGTTTGTCACCCGAACACTGGGCCTTGATTGAACAAACCGAAACTGCTTTTTTCCAAACTCAAGCGCAAGATGCACCATTGGCCACCAGTGTTTGGGCGCAACAAATTTTGTCCCGCACCAGCCAATTGATGGCCGCCTTGACCGGCGCCCAAACTGACCGCATGACCCGCGACGATGGTTGGCGCTTGCTCAGCATTGGGCGTCACATTGAACGCCTTGATTTTCTAGCACACGCTTTGAGCACTGCCCTAGAGTCCGGATGCATTGGCACGCAAGATGGCTTTGATGCGGTGCTTGTCCTGTTTGACAGCAGCATCAGTTTTCATGCGCAATACCAGCAAAGCAGAACCTTGGGCGCCATGCTTGAACTCCTGCTGACGCACACCGACAACCCTCGCGCCTTGGGCTGGGTTGCACAAACTCTGCGCGGTCGTTTGAGCCGATTGAGTCATTTGGCCCAAGGCCGGACCGAACAACTGGCCCAACAAGTACCGCTTTTAAGCGGCATTGAAATTCAAAGTTTGAGCTTGGATGGCCAGCATGCCAGCCCCACCTTGCTGCCCCTGCTGCAAACTTGCCGCACTTGCGCGCGCGACGTGTCGGACCAGTTGAACACCTTGTTCTTCTCGCACAGCGGTCAAGCCCAACAAAGCTTTGGCGCCTGAGTATTGCGATCATGCAACTGCGCATCACCCACGACACACACTACCGCTACACACCAGCGGTTGAAACGGCGCAGCATGTGGCGCACTTGCACCCCGCCCACACGCCATGCCAATCTTGCATGTCGCACGATCTGAAAACTGAACCGGCCGCGCTTGAAGTTCACAACAGTCTGGACGCATTTGGCAACCACCGCGCTTATTGGGCTTTGCCCAGCACGCACAGCACCTTGCGAGTGTTAACGCAAAGCTTGGTGTACACGCGCGAGTTGCCCATTGACGAATCGAATACCGCTGGGGGCCCCATCACATGGGAAGCAGCACGAGACCTGTTTGTGTACCACACAGGTCAAGCCAGTGAGCCCGCCTCAGCCTTTGTTTTTGGCTCGCACCACGCCCCTGTGGTCCCTGCATTTGCACAGTATGCCCAAAGCAGCTTCACCCCTGATCGGCCCTTGACAGAGGCTGTTCGCGAATTGATGCAGCGCATCCACCAAGACTTTGTCTATGAATCTTTCAGCACCGATGTCAGCACGCCTGCCCTGACCGTGCTCCAACAAAAACGCGGCGTCTGCCAAGACTTTGCCCATGTCATGCTGGCGTGCTTGCGCAGTCTGGGTTTGGCTGCGCGCTATGTCAGCGGTTATCTTTTGACACAATCATTGCCCGGACAGGAACGCTTGGTGGGAAGCGACGCCTCGCACGCCTGGATCTCGGTGTTTGTTCCCGGCGAGCCATTTGAGTCTTGGCACGATTTCGATCCAACCAACAACCGAGACGGCCTGGCCAGCCCTGGGCAAGACTATGTGCGCCTGGCAGTTGGTCGTGATTTTGCCGATGTATCACCACTGCGAGGCGTCTTGCAAGGGGGCACGCACCACATTTTGGAAGTTGGCGTGACGGTCGAGCAGATCTGATAACCTGCAATCCAATTTCATTTTTCCAGGTTTCAAATATGTCCATTTACCAACGCCTTCAGGCTCTGAATATCGAACTGCCTGCCGTTGCCGCCCCTGCCGCGGCCTACGTGCCTTTTGTGCGCAGCGGGAATTTGATTTTCCTCAGCGGCCATATTGCCAAGAAAGACGGCAAGGTCTGGACCGGGCAGTTAGGCAAAACCATGCAAACCTCTGAAGCCCAAACCGCGGCTCGTGCGGTGGCGATTGATTTGATGGGTACTTTGCACGCTGCCGTGGGCGACCTAAACAAAGTAGAGCGCATCGTCAAAGTCATGAGTTTGGTCAATTCCAGCCCCGACTTCACAGAGCATCACTTGGTCACCAACGGCTGTAGCGAGCTGTTGGGGCAAATTTTTGGCCCCGAGATTGGCGCCCACGCCCGCAGCGCCTTTGGCGTAGCGCAATTGCCCATGGGCACATGCGTTGAAATTGAACTGATCGCCCAAGTCAGCTGAAACACCCAGGCTTTCGGGGCTTTCGTTGCTTAAATGCCATGCATGAAAGGCAATGAAATACATCCTGCTGCTCAGAGTCAAAACCAGGTAATTTTGTAAATATAGGTATCAAAGTTTTAAATTTTTTCTTACAATTTTGTGAAAAATAAATTTATTTGGCTATTATGAGCTCTTAAGTTTTCATATTTAACCAAGGAGCTTTGAAATGAACCCACTGCACGTCAGCATCATTGAACAAGACCCGCAACTGGCTGAGCGTGTTGTTGAACGCCTGCAAAGCGCGGGCATGACGGCCCACCACTGTAGCCAATGTGAAGACTTTGAGCACTACTGCGCTCGCCATCCGGTTGATGTCGTGGTGTTAGATGCCGCCGGGCTGGGCCAACCCGGGCTTGAAATTGCGGCCCGTTTTGCCAAACACCCCGAAGTGCGGGTGGTCATGGTGGACGCGCACAACGAGGCGCAAGACCGCATCAACTCGATCAGCGCGGGCGCTGATGTCTGTTTGCGCAAGCCCTTTGATCCGCAAGAATTGGTGGCCATCGTGCAGCGTTTGGCTTCCCGTTTGCCGCGCACCATCAAATCGGGCTGGACACTTGACCCTGCGCGCGCTTTGCTGACAGCCCCCAGCACCAACGCCATTGAATTGACCGCCATGGAAACCGTGCTGCTCACGCAGTTGGCCATGGCGCCAGACCAAGCCCTTCGAAGCGAAGCGCTGGAGCTGGCGATCTGGGGCCTCTCAGATTACTACAACAACAAACGCCTGCAAGTGTGCGTCTCGCGCCTGCGTAAAAAACTCATTTGTCGCCACGGCTCCGAGCAGCTCTTGGCCACCTGCTGGCGCTCAACCTACCAGTTTGTGCCGCGCATGCAATTTGCACCAGTTTGCTGAATCACACAACCCGCGTGATTTGGGTGGGCTTGAAACCCAAGTCAGCGGCCTTGCCTTTGCGGGCCCTGGCAGCGCGGGCGTTGTTCAAGCTGCGAATCTCTAAGCTTTCTTCGCGCTCTTTGCCGCCCCGGCCAATGCCTTGGATATTGACACTGCGCGTGTAGGCCGCAGCGCCTGCCAACGCGTCTTTGGCTTCCAGATCAATCAGCATCAAACCGCGCCCGCCTTTTTCCATCAACTTGAGTTCACTGATTTCAAAAGTCAAAATGCGCCCACCCGTTGAGGCGCAAGCCACATGAGTGGCAGCAGGCATGGCAGCGCCTTCGGGTGGCACCGTGGCGTTGGATCCGCTGACATGAGACGGTGCGCATACCAACTCCCCCTCCCCCAAACTGATAAAGGACTTGCCGCCCTTGTGCCTAGAGATCATGTGCTCCACGCTAGCCAAAAAGCCGTAGCCGCCGGAACTGGCCAGCAGCAAAGTAGCATTGGCGGGCCCTGCAAAAAAATGCGCAACTTGCGTGCCCGCTTCCAACTCGATCAGGGTGGTGATGGGTTGCCCGTCTCCCCGCGCGCCGGGCAGGGCCGCAACAGGCACGCTGTACACGCGCCCACTGCCTTTGGAGGCGGTGCCAAACGCCAGCAAGCTGTCCACCGTGCGGCATTCATAGGCGCCGTACAAGCCGTCTCCGGCTTTGAAGGCAAAGCTGCCGGCTTCATGGCCGTGGCCTTGGCGCGCGCGCACCCAGCCTTTTTGCGAGACCACCACCGTGACGGCTTCGTCCACCACTTTGACTTCTGCCACTGCCTTTTTCTCTTCTTGAATCAAGGTGCGGCGGGGGTCTGCGAAAGTTTTTGCATCTTGCTCAATTTCTTTGACCATCAAACGGCGCAGCGCCGTGGGATTGCTCAAAATATCCTCCAGTTGGGCTTGCTCCAAGCGCAGCTCTTTCAACTCTTGCTCGATCTTGATGGCTTCCAAACGAGCCAACTGACGCAGCCGAATGTCCAAAATATCTTCGGCCTGGCGCTCGCTCAAACGAAAGCGCTGCATCAAGGCGGGCTTGGGTTCGTCGCTTTGGCGAATGATGGCAATCACTTCGTCAATGTTGAGCAGCACCAGTTGGCGGCCTTCCAAAATATGTGTGCGATCGAGCACCTTGCCCAAGCGGTGCTGTGAGCGGCGCACGATGGTGGCCTGGCGAAAACTCACCCACTCCACAATCATTTGACGCAAAGACTTTTGAATTGGCTTGCCGTCAATGCCAACCGAGGTCATGTTGATGGGAGAAGACGTCTCCAAACTGGTGTGCGCCAGCAGGGCTGTGATCAATTCTTGTTGCTCGATGCGACTGGTCTTGGGCTCGAACACCAAGCGCACCGCAGCGTCTTTGTTCGATTCGTCTCGCACCGCATCGAGCACCGACAAAACACTGGCTTTCAATTGAACTTGATCGGCGCTCAGCGCCTTCTTACCCGCCTTGACTTTGGGGTTGGTCAACTCTTCAATTTCTTCCAGGACTTTTTGCGAGCTCACACCGGGCGGCAATTGATGGACCACCAGTTGCCACTGACCGCGTGCGAGCTCTTCAATTTTCCAACGCGCTCTGACTTTGAGCGAACCTCGCCCCGTGCGGTAGGCATCGGCAATGTCGCTGGCCGGGCTGATGATTTGCCCGCCTCCTGGGTAGTCGGGGCCTGGAATGATGGCGCCAAGCTCCAAGTCGCTCAACTTGGGCGACTTGATCAGGGCCACACACGCATCGGCAATTTCGCGCAGATTGTGGCTTGGAATTTCAGTGGCCAGGCCCACCGCAATACCGCTGGCACCGTTCAACAGAACGAAAGGCAAGCGTGCTGGCAGTTGACGCGGCTCTTCGGTCGAGCCGTCGTAATTGGGCACAAAATCGACCGTGCCCTGGTCTATTTCTTCGAGCAAAAGGCTGGTGATTTTGGCCAAGCGTGCTTCGGTGTAACGCATGGCGGCAGCGCCGTCGCCATCGCGGCTGCCAAAGTTGCCTTGCCCATCGATCAAGGGGTAGCGTTGGCTGAAGTCTTGCGCCATGCGCACCAGCGCGTCATAGGCGGCTTGGTCACCGTGCGGGTGAAAGCGGCCCAGCACATCGCCTACCACGCGGGCGCTTTTGACGGGCTTAGCGCCAGCATTGCCAGCAAAGCCCAAGCCCATGCGTGACATCGAATACAAGATGCGCCTTTGCACCGGCTTTTGGCCGTCGCAGACATCGGGCAAAGCACGGCCCTTGACCACACTGAGCGCGTACTCGAGATAGGCGCGTTGGGCATAGGTGGCCAAGTTCAGCGAATCGTCTGACTCGCTGTTTTGCAGATCCAGCGTGGGTTGGTCGTTCATCGTTTTTCTAAATCAAATGTCTACTTCAATGTCGTCACCGTGCAGCTCCATGAGCTCACGCCGTGCAGCCGCTTCGCCTTTGCCCATCAATTGCGTGATCAAGCTCTCGGTTTGCGCAAAACTCAAAGTACCCAATTGCACCGGCAACAAACGCCGCGTGTCGGGGTTCAACGTGGTCTCCCACAATTGTTCAGCGTTCATCTCACCCAGGCCTTTGAAACGGCTGATGCTCCAAGCACCCTCGCGCACCCCGTCTTTGCGCAACTTGTCCAAAATACTTTGCAGCTCAGCGTCGTCCAAAGCGTACATCTTGGCGGCGGGTTTTTTGCCACGCGCTGGCGCATCGACGCGAAACAAAGGTGGGCGCGCTACATACACATTGCCCGATTCAATGAGTTTGGGGAAATGCCGAAAAAACAGCGTCAGCAACAGCACTTGGATGTGCGAGCCGTCCACATCTGCATCACTCAAAATGCAGACCTTGCCGTAACGCAAACCGGATAAATCAGGGGTGTCGTTGGGGCCGTGTGGATCAACGCCAATGGCCACTGAAATATCGTGAATTTCAGTGTTGGCAAACAAGCGGTCGCGGTCGACCTCCCAGGTGTTGAGCACCTTGCCGCGCAGGGGCAAAATGGCTTGACACTCTTTGTTGCGCCCCATCTTGGCGCTGCCGCCGGCCGAATCGCCCTCAACCAGAAACACTTCATTGTGGGCCAAGTCTTTGCTTTCGCAATCGGTCAATTTACCAGGCAAAACGGCCACGCCGGAGCTCTTTCGCTTTTCAACTTTTTGCCCTGCCTTTTGCCGACTTTGCGCGGCCCGGATGGCCAGCTCGGCCAATTTTTTGCCGTACTCGACGTGCTCGTTGAGCCACAACTCCAAGCTCGGGCGAACAAAACTCGAAACCAGCCTGACAGCATCTCGCGAATTCAAACGCTCTTTGATTTGCCCTTGAAATTGAGGGTCTAGCACTTTGGCTGACAACACAAAACTGGCGCGCGCAAATACGTCTTCCGGCATCAGCTTGACGCCCTTGGGCAGTAAGCCGTGCAACTCAATGAAGCTTTTCACGGCGGTGAACAAGCCCTCGCGCAGACCGCTGTCGTGCGTGCCGCCGGCGCTGGTTGGAATCAGGTTGACATAGCTCTCGCGCACCGGTTGGCCGTCTTCGGTGAATGCAACAGCCCAACTTGCGCCCTCGCCTTCGGCAAAACTGTCGTTGTTGCCATCGGCAAAGCCTTCGCCTTCGAGCATGGGGATGACGGGCTCACCGTTCAAACTTTGCATCAGGTAGTCGCGCAAGCCCGCTTTGTATTGCCAAGTTTGGGTTTCGCGGGTTTTCTCATTGAGTAAAGTGACCGTCACGCCGGGCATCAAGACCGCTTTGCTGCGCAGCAAATGTGTCAACTCGTTCATGGGCAGCGCGCTGGACTCGAAGTACTTGGGGTCTGGCCAGACGCGCACGGTGGTGCCTTGTTTTCGGTCGCCCTCGGCGGCTTTGCGCAAGACCAAGGCTTGCACCACATCGCCCCCTGAAAAAGCCAGTGTGGCCACTTGGCCGTCGCGGTAACTGCTGGCCTCTAAGCGTTTGGCCAAGGCATTGGTGACACTCACGCCAACGCCGTGCAAACCGCCCGAAAAATTGTAAGCACCGCCCTTGCCTTTGTCGAACTTACCACCCGCATGCAAGCGCGTGAAGACCAGCTCGATGACTGGCGCTTTTTCTTCCGGGTGCAAGCCAAAAGGAATGCCGCGCCCGTCGTCTTCAATGCTGACCGAGCCATCCGTATGCAAAACAACTTTGATTTTTTTGCCGTGCCCGGCCAAAGCCTCGTCGGCCGCGTTGTCGAGCACCTCTTGGATCACATGCAAGGGGGTGTCCGTGCGGGTGTACATGCCAGGGCGCTGTTTGACGGGCTCCAGGCCTTTTAAGACGCGAATGGAGCCTTCGCCGTATTCGGGAGATGATTTCACTGAGGATTGAGTAGCCATGGGCGCCGATTGTAGTGTCAAATTCGGCAAAATACTGGATAAATTCACAGGCACCCTTGCAATTGCAGACAGTGTTTCGTCCCCATAATCCAAGTATGAAAGATACACCTTACGCTTGGGTGGTCGTTTGGGCCACATTCATCTGCTTGGCCGTCATCTTCGGTGTTTCGTATTCGTTTGCCGCTTTTTTCACCTCTTTTGCCCAAGAGTTTTCCGCCCAACGAGCCGATGTATCCTGGATTTTTGGCCTGTGCGGTTTGGTTTATTTCATCTTGGGCGTGGGCGGCGGGATTTTGTCGGACCGCTTTGGGCCCCGTTTGGTCTGCGTGGCCGGCATGTTGCTGATCGCTTGCGGCTTGTATTTCAGCAGTTTGGCGCAGTCTTTGTCGACCATTTACATCACTTATGGTGTCGTGGTGGGCTTGGGCATAGCACTGGTCTACACCCCGTCGATCGCATGCGTTCAACCTTGGTTCACCACCCGCAGAGGGCTGGCCTCGGGCATTGCCAGCTCGGGCGTGGGCGCTGGCACCTTGGTGGTTCCCTTGTTGGTGGCCTACGCCATGACGCACCTGGCCTGGCGCGAAGCCTTGCAGTGCTTGGCCATGGGGGTGCTGGTGCTGGGAGTCAGCGCTGCGCTGGCTTTGAGAAGGGCGCCCCGCGCAGGCTCGAGAATGGGCGCTGCGCCGCCCGGCCTTTCGCTTGGCGCCGCATTGAAAACGCCCGCTTTTGGCTGGCTTTACCTTGGCACGGTGCTGGGCGCGTCGATCATGTTCATCCCTTTTGCGCACATCTCTGCGGCCGCGCGTGACTTAGGTTTGGAAGAAGCCAGCGCGGTGGGCTTGGTCGGTTTGATAGGCATTGGCAGCTTGGTGGGCCGCTTTGCCATTGGCCTGTTGGCAGACCGTTTGGGGCGCGTGCGCACCCTGATGCTGATGCAACTGTCCATGGGTGCGTCGTATCTGATGTGGCTGGGCGCTCACGGCCCCATCGGCATGGCCATTTTTGCACTTTGGTTTGGTTTGAGTTACGGGGCCATCGTGTCTTTGCTGCCCGCCATTTGCATGGATTTGTTTGGCGCACGCGCTGTCTCGGGCATCATTGGCAGCTTGTACAGCGGCGCGGCTTTGGGCAATTTATGGGGTCCTGTGTTGGCTGGCGCTGCGTTTGACCGCATGCACAGTTACAACGGCGTCATCACGCTTTGCTTGATGATTTCATGTTTGGCCACGCTCAGTTGCTGGCGAATTTTGAAATACCCCCAGCAGGTTTATTAAAGGCCCAAGCCAGCTTGCCTGGGCCTGTATCTGTTTATTTGGCTGGAGGCGTTTCCAATCCACCCAGATAAAAGCGGTTGTAGGTTGGCGAGATCACCAGTTCATTGACACAAGTGCGCGCCGGCATTTGCGCCACAAACAAAATGGCTTGGCCCATGTCTTGGGCTTGCACCATGCGCTCACGCTGCTCGGTCGAGGGCGGCACAGGCCGCTTTTCCATGATGGGGGTGGCCACTTCACCGGGCAAAACCGAGCTGGCGCGAATGCCGTTGCCGCACTCCTCCATGTTGATCGATTCGGTCAGCGCCAGCACCGCACGCTTGGTTGCGTTGTAGGCCGGCCCAGTGAGCTTGGAGGCGAACAAACCAGCCCATGAAGAGACGTTGATGATGAGCCCGCCTTTTTGCGCTCGCATTTGAGGCAAAACTGCATGCACGCAATAGAACGATCCCGACAAATTGATGGCCACCACGTCGTCCCAAGCATCGGTGGTGAGCACATCAAAATTGCGCTGGGTTGCGTTGGTGCCCGCGCTGTTGACCAAGATGTCAATGCGGCCGTGCTGCGCAATTATTTGTTGCGCAGCTGCAAGCACAGCGTGCTTATCGGCCACATCCAACAAAATAACTTGCGCGCTGCCCAGGGCTTGCAGTGTGGCCAAGGCGCCTGCGTTGGTAGCGGGCGTCCTGCCCGAGATCACGACATGCGCGCCGGCCTTGACAAACTCGATCGCCGCGGCCAAACCAATGCCGCTGGCGCCGCCCGTGACCCAAGCAACCTGACCTTTCAGTTGTGTGTTCATGGTATGTGCATCTCCTGAGTTTTCGTGGTGCTGGAGTTGGTGAATATACGCGCTTAGCTTGAAAGTTTTTTTCAGTCCCTCAATGGGAAAGCACCGTCACACTGGATCGATATAATTTCAGATCTTAATTTTTTCCCAGAAATGAGCCCTCCTCATATTTCACTCAAAGAAGTTGCACTGCTGTTAGATGTGCACTACATGACCGCCTACCGGTATATGCGGGAGGGGCACTTGCCTGCCGCCAAAGTTGGGCGAGAGTGGATGGTTCGCAAGGCCGACTTGGCAGCGTTTCAAAAAGGGCGCTTGGTCGCAAAAACGCCCAAGGGCGGTGGGCGCAAGCAAGCGCCTTGGGCACCGCGCATGACAGCCTTGCTGATCAAAGGCGAGGAGCGCAGTGTTTTAGCGCTGATGGAATCTGTTTTGAGGTCCGGCAACGATTTGCAGTTTTTGTACTTCGACGTGGTAACGCCAGCCATGGTGGAGATCGGCCGTCTTTGGCAAACAGGTCAACTTGATGTTTTTGTTGAGCACCGCGCCAGCGGCATCGTTGATCGCACGGCAGCCCGCATTGGCGCTCGGTTTTCTACCTCAGGTGTTCGCAAGGGAACACTCTTGATTGGCGCACCCCAGGGCGAGATGCATGTGCTGAGCAATGGGCTCTTGGCTGATTTGCTGCAACAAGCGGGCTGGAAAGTTGACAACCTGGGCGCCGACGTTCCCATTCAATCCATGGTCGCTGCAGCTGAGCAAATTCCCGATTTGGTGGGCATTTGTTTGTCCATCTCGATGACTCAAAACTTCCCCGCATTGAACCAAACCATTGCCGAAATTAAACAATCTTCTGCCAGCCACCTTCCCATTTTTGTGGGTGGCGCAGCTGTGAAAGACAAAGCTTCGGCAGCCCAGTTGCACGCCTGCCATATCGTCAAGAATTTGCCCGAATTGTTGGCGTTACTTCATCAACAAGCTCGCCGGCGCTAGCTGGCCTTGCCGCGCTCAAGCGGGCAAGGCCTAGAATCAAAGGCCATGCCAAGCTCTCAACCCACCAGCGCACTGAATTGGCGCGCACCCTTTCGCGTTCAAAGCTTCCGCTTTCAGTGGCCTGCAGACTTGGCCGCCTCATGGGCCTTTGAGATGGAGTCGATCGTGTTGGGGTGGTTCATCTTGGTCGAGTCGGGCTCGGTCATGATGTTGGTGACCTATGGATCCCTTCAATATTTGGGCTCCTTGGTCTCGCCCCTTTTTGGCGTGGTGTGTGACCGCATCGGCTACAGGCGCATGCTGTGGTGCACCCGAGCGGTCTACGCACTGATGGCCGTCACCGTCATGTGTTTGTCGTGGCTAGAGGCCTTAACGCCTGTGCGGGTACTTGTCTTGGCAGCCATCGTCGGAATGATCCGGCCCTCAGACCAGATGATGCGCAACGCGTTGATTGCCCAATCTTTGCCGTCTAATCAATTGATGGGGGCCTTGGGCATTTCCAGAATGACCACGGAGTCAGCCCGCATTGCGGGGGCTTTGATGGGCGCCGGGGTGGTGGCTTTGCTGGGCATAAGTGCGGCTTATGCGGTCATCACAGTTTTGTACCTGTGCAGCTCCGTGCTCTCGACAGGCGTGCAAAATGTGCCCGGTTCCCTTGCAAAAAAAACACCTGCCAGCCCTCTGCAAGATTTGAACTTGGCATTTTCTTATGTTTGGAAAAGTCCGGTTTTGATGGGCGCCATGGCATTGGCCTTCTTAGTCAACATGCTGGCTTTTCCCTTCTCGTTGGGCTTGCTGCCCTATGTGGCAAAAAACATTTACCAAACTGACCAAACAGGCTTGGGACTTTTGGGCGCCAGTTTTGCGCTCGGAGGACTTTTGGCATCGCTCACCTTGAGCACGCACCGATTTAAATTGCGTGCTGCGCGAAGCATGATCATGTCCGCGTGTATGTGGTTCGCCTTGAATCTATGGTTTGCATTCAACACCCATCATGGCTTGGGCATGGCCTTGCTGATGCTGACTGGTTTTGCGCAAAGTTGGTGCATGACACCTTTGGCCGCAGTGATGTTGCGCGTGACCGATCAAGGCTACCGCGGCCGCGTCATGGGCATGCGCATGCTGGCGATCTGGGGCTTGCCCATTGGCCTGCTGGCCTGTGGCCCTTTGGTCGAGCAACTGGGCTTTGCCTGGACCGCCAGCGTTTATTCTGCGCTGGGCATTGCCTTGACTTTGGCCATGGCGCTTTACTGGCGCAAATCGTTGTGGCATGCACATGCCAAAGCCAACGAAGCGCTTTAGGTGACTGCTCTATCAATTCATTTTTTACTTTTGCACACACGCTCATGCCACACACCAACCTCACCCCTTCCCCTTGGGTCCAGCGTTGGTCGCTGCGGCTCAAGCCCGGCGCCAGCGTCTTGGACGTAGCCTGCGGCACAGGTCGGCACATGCAATGGTTCGTCCAGCACGGCCACAGTTGCACAGGTATTGACCGGTCTGAGCAAGCTTTGGCCTTGGCGCAAGCTTCTGGCCGCGTGGTACTTGCAGACATCGAGGCAGGCCCTTGGCCACTGGCGGGGCAGCAATTTGACGCCATTGTGGTCACCAACTACCTCTGGCGGCCTTTGGTGCCGGACATCCTTGCAGCTTTGGCGCCGGGCGGGCTGCTGATTTATGAAACGTTTGCCGCCGGCCATGAAGCCGTGGGCCGACCCAGTCGGCCCGAGTTTTTACTGCAGCGCGGCGAATTGCTCCGACTCTTTGCAAGTCTTCGCACACTGGCCTATGAAGATGATTTTTTTGAGCAACCACCCAGATTTGTTCAGCGTATCGCAGCCTTACAAACCCCTTAAGGCCAAGTTAGAATGTTCTTTTCTTGCTTTATTGATTCGCCATGACGAAAACATTTCGCCCCATCACTGGCAGCATTGTGGCCATGGTCACTCCCATGCTGGAAAGCGGCAGCGTTGACTACGCCAGCCTGCGAAAACTGATCGACTGGCACATTGAACAAGGCACGGACTGCATTGGCGTGGTGGGCACCACTGGCGAGTCACCCACAGTCAACGTGCAAGAGCACCAAGAAATCATCCGAGTTTCAGTCGAACAAGCGGCCGCGCGCGTGCCCATCATGGCCGGTTGTGGCGCCAATTCCACGGCCGAAGCCATTGAGTTGGCCCAGTTCGCCAAAGCGGTGGGGGCCGACTGCCAACTCCAAGTGGTGCCCTATTACAACAAACCCACGCAAGAGGGCCTGTACCAACACTTCAAAGCCATTGCGCAAGCGGTGCCCGATTTACCCATTTACCTGTACAACGTGCCCGGTCGTTCTGCGGCCGATATGCAGCATGAAACAGTTTTGCGCTTGGCCCAAGTCCCAGGCATCGTGGGTATCAAAGAAGCCACAGGCAACATCGAGCGCGCGCAGTGGCTGATCCGCGAGGTGCCCAAAGGTTTTGCCGTTTACTCGGGGGACGACCCCACTGCTGTGGCCTTGATGCTGTGCGGCGGTCAAGGCAATGTGAGCGTGACAGCCAATGTGGCGCCGCGTCTGATGCACGAGTTGTGCGTGGCCGCCATGGCCGGCAACACTGGCAAAGCCATGGAAATCCAATACAAGTTGATGCCTGTGCACAAGCAATTGTTTGTCGAGGCCAACCCCATTCCCGTGAAATGGGCAATGGCCCGCATGGGCTTGTGCGGCGGCACTTTGCGCCTGCCCATGACCGAACTCTCCAAAAGCCAACAGCCTGTGGTTGAAGCTGCACTGCGTGCCAGCGGTTTGATCTGACTTCCGTTTATTAGGACCTCCCAAGTGAATCGTTTTACCCATACTGCTCGCCCCTTTGTCCTGCTGGCTTTGACTGCTGCACTGAGTGCATGTTCCACCTTTGAAGAAAGCAAAATCGACTACAAAAGCGCCAGCCAAGCCCCCACCTTGGAAATTCCACCTGACCTGACGCAGTTGCGCAAAGACTCTCGTTACCAAGTCAGCGGCGCAGGCAGCAGTTCTGTCAGCGCCAACGCCACTGGCGGCGCACAAGGGCGCAGCAGCACCGGGCCAGACGCCGGCACGGCCACCAACCAAGCAGGCGACGCACGCATTGAGCGCAACGGCACCCAACGATGGCTGGCCATCAACCGATCAGCCGACTCCGTCTGGCAACCCTTGCAAGACTTTTGGAAAGACAATGGTTTTGTGCTGATCACAGACCAGCCTGAGCTGGGCATCATGGAGACCGATTGGGCTGAAAATCGGGCTAAACTGCCCCAAGATTTCTTGCGCAAAGCATTGGGCAAGGTGATGGACTCCCTTTACTCCACCGGTGAGCGTGATCGTTTTCGCACACGGGTTGAGCGCACCGCCGCGGGTGGTTTAGAGATCACCATCACCCACCGCGGTATGGCCGAGGTCTACACCAACACCCAAAAAGACAGCACCGTTTGGACCCCTCGTGCGGCAGACCCTGAATTGGAAATCGAATTTTTACGCCGCATGATGTTGCGTTTGGGTGGTAGCGCCGAAGCAGCCACGGCCTTGGCCGCCAAGGCCGCTGGTGCCAGCGCCCCTTCTGGCAAGGCCACAGGGGTTCGCGTGACAACACTCAATCAACTGCCAGCGATTGAAATCCAAGACGGGTTTGACCGCGCTTGGCGCCGCGTGGGCGTGGCCATTGACCGAACCGGCTTCACAGTGGAAGACCGTGACCGCGCGCAAGGCGTCTTCTTTGTGCGCTACGCCCCGCCGGGCACCGTAGGCAAAGAGCCAGGCTTTTTTGCCAAGTTGTTCACCAGCGAAAAAGTGATACCGACATTGGCCAAATACCGCATTGCCGTAACCAGCAAAGGCGATGTCTCCACCGTTTCAGTGCAAGCGCCTGACGGCATGCCTGAGACATCGGCGAATGCAGAAAAGATCATCAAACTGCTGGCCGACGAAATCAAATAAGGATTTCAGCCCAAAAAAAAACCCCGCAGTGCGGGGTTTTTTTTGGGCTGAAAAGAATTACTTCTTAGGAGCTTCTGCAGGAGCAGCAGGAGCAGCTGGAGCAGCTGGAGCGGCAGCAGCTGGAGCAGCGGCAGCAGGAGCAGCATCAGCAGCAGGCGCTGCAGGAGCAGCAGCAGGTGCGGGTGCAGGTGCTGGAGCTGGTTCTTCTTTTTTACCGCAAGCGGCCAAAGCAGCAGCAGCGATCACGGCGGCCAGAACGAGGGATTTATTCATGGTTATTTTCCTTAAAGTAAATGAAAAAACAATTTCCGGAAATTGTCAGCAAGGCGGGTAAATGCCGGGTTGACAGAACAGCAAGCACTCGAGCTCTTGCTGTTCAGCCTCGAATTATAGCTTTTTTGGGTGCATTGCGCTTTACTAGGCCCACCAACCCTCAGATCCCCAGTCTTGCACCAAGGCAGCCGCCTCGGGGGAAAGCTGGCACGCCAAGTGGGCCGATAGCCTGCGGTCTTTGGCCAAAAGCCGCAATATTTTGGCGTCCCGCCCAGTGGCTTTGAAGCTCTCACCGTTGACAAAGATGTGCTTTGCGTCGTGCAGCATTTTGGTTCTCCTGTCCAAGACAATGGCACACGGCCAGGTGGGCGGGGAGGGTCTGGCATCGAACCACACCTGCGGTTTGGGTTCGGTCAAATACTCGCCCAGCAAACAATTCAACAACTGCGGCTCCTTCATGGCACGCTTGACAGCGTCAAAGGCAAAGTTTTGCAAGGCCAATGGGATTTGCGCGTCCCTCAAAGCGGCCTCTTGCTGGGCATCTTGGTACAACATTGCGCCTTGACTTTTCAGCTCATTTTGACCCGCCTCATCGGCCAAACCCAAGAGCAATTGGCGCGCCAATTCAGCCCGACTGGGCACCTTAAAGCCCACCGAGTAAGTCATGCACTCCCCCACAGCCGTGCCATCGTGGGCATAGCCTGGGGGCAAGTACAGCATGTCACCGGGGTTTAAAAGGTACTCGGCTTCTGGTTGAAAATTTTTCAAAATTTTCAGTGGCACATCCGCTTGAAGTTCAGGGGTTTTTTGCCGCCCAATGCGCCAGCGTCGTTGGCCATGGGCTTGGAGCAAAAACACATCATAGCTGTCAAAGTGTGGCCCCACCCCCCCGCCGTCGGTGGCATAGCTGATCATCAAATCGTCTAGCCTGGCGTCCGGCACAAATCTAAATTGCTGCAGCAAGGCATGCACAGCGTCGTTGTGCAAATCCACGCCTTGCAGCAAAACCGTCCAGTCCGGGGTTTTCAGTGAGGGCAGGCTGCGCCGACTGAAGGGCCCTTTGCGCAAAGTCCACGCCGCGCCTTTGCGAACGATGCAGCGCGACTCCACCTCCTCGCTCTCAACCATGGCCAGCAAGGTCGACCTGTCTACCAAGGGCGCAAAGCCTGCAATGGCTTGGCGTATCAGCAAAGGTTTTTTTTGCCAGTGGCGCTTCATGAACTGCGCGGGGCTGAGCCCGGCCAACAAAGTCAAGGGTGTGTTTTTTTGCATAAGAGGTTCCTGAAAGCTTTGCCAAACTGCGACAATTCTCCTATGGAAATTACTTCTGACTGTGTGGTCGCACTGACCTGGACGCTCAAAGACACTTTGGGTGAGGTTTTAGACGAGCTCGACGAGCCTGTTGAATTCTTGATGGGCGGCAATGATTTGCTGCCCAAAATCGAACATGCCTTGATGGGCCACGGTGTGGGCGCCAAGCTGGATTTACACCTCGAACCCGAAGACGCATTTGGGGATTTTCAAGAAGAGCTTTTATTTTTGGAGCCCAAGGACTTGTTTCCAGCAGAAATTCAAGAGGGCATGACCATCGAAGGCTCGGCCCTGCCCGCGGCTTGCAACCCTGAGGCACCGCGCAACGCGCTCTACACCATCACGGAAATTTACCCTGAGCATGTGGTGCTTGACGGCAACCACCCCTTGGCGGGCATTGCTTTGCGCTTGAGTTTGCGCATCAATCAAATTCGCAGCGCCACCGAGCAAGAGTTGCAAGCGGGCACTTGCGGCACGGGGTTTTTTAAAATTGAAGTGGGCGCTGATGAGAGCGACACCTTGCCCCCAGGCTCTCATCTGCACTGACGCAGCGGACTTTACTTCTTCCCCGTAGAGCCGTAGCCCCCAGCCCCGCGCAGGCTGGGCGCATCAAACTCCGTGACCACATTGAACTGCGCCTGCACCACAGGCACGATCACCATTTGAGCGATCCGCTCCATGGGCTCAATTGTGAAAGCCACTTCGCTGCGGTTCCAGCAACTGACCATCAGCGGGCCTTGGTAATCGCTGTCAATCAGGCCCACCAAATTGCCAAGCACAATGCCGTGCTTGTGCCCCAGTCCTGAGCGCGGCAGCAGCATGGCGGCGTAGCCCGGGTCTTTCAAATAGACTGACAAGCCCGTGGGAATCAGCTGGCATGCGTTGGGCTGCAACACAAGCGGCGCATCCAGGCACGCACGCAAGTCCAAGCCGGCGCTGCCAGGGGTGGCATAGGCTGGCAAGTGCCCATTCATGCGGGGATCTAAGATTTTCAGGTCAACGTTCATGTTGTCAAAATTCACTGGAGTGTTTGAAATTCAGCTCACGCGGCCAGGGGCTTGCTGGCGCTTGGCGATCTCGGCAATCAAGGTTTGCGCCAATTTGGTTTTGCTGTCGCGCGGCAGCTCCCAGGCCCCTTGCGCGTCCACCAAGAGCAAGGTGTTGTCGTCTTGCCCAAAGGTGCTCGGGCCAATGTTGCCGACCAACAAGGGCACGCCTTTGCGAACGCGTTTGGCGGTGGCATGCGCCAGCAAATCATGGCTCTCAGCTGCAAACCCCACGCAAAACAAGTGGCCTTTTTGGGCCCGCTCAGATTGTGCCACCGTCCACAAAATATCGGGGTTTTCAACGAAGCTCAAAGCAGGCGTATCGCCACTGCCATCTTTTTTTATTTTTTGATCGGCCTGGGTAAGAGGCCGCCAATCGGCCACTGCTGCTGCCGCTATAAAAACCTGCGCTTGGCCCACGTGGGCTTGCACCGCTGCGTGCATTTGGATGGCCGAGCGCACATCCATGCGCAGCACCCCTCGGGGGGTTGGCAAGTTGACCGGGCCGGCCACCAGCGTGACACGGGCACCGGCTTGCTGGGCCGCACGGGCCAAGGCAAAGCCCATCTTGCCGCTGGACAAATTGGTGATGCCGCGCACGGGGTCGATGGCCTCATAGGTTGGCCCGGCCGTGATCATCACTTGCTGGCCAGATAGCACTTTGGGGGTGAAAAAAGCCAGCAGGTCTTCCAATATTTCTGAGGCTTCGAGCATGCGGCCGTCGCCTGTTTCGCCGCAGGCTTGCTCGCCCTGGCCCACATCCAAGACATGCGCGCCATCGGTCTGGAGTTGGGCCACATTGCGCTGGGTGGCGGGGTGAGACCACATTTCTCGGTTCATGGCGGGGGCCAGCAGCAAAGGCACGCTGGCCAGGGGCCTGGCCAAGCACATCAGACTCAAAAGTTCATCGGCCCGCCCGTGCAGCAGTTTGGCCATGAAGTCGGCGCTGGCTGGTGCAATCAAAATGGCATCAGCTTCTCGGCTTAAGTTGATGTGCGCCATGTTGTTGGCTTCGCGCCCGTCCCACTGTGAGGTGTAGACCGGCCTGCCCGACAGAGCCTGCATGGTCACAGGGGTGATGAATTGCGCTGCAGCTTCGGTCATGACCACCTGCACTTGGGCCCCGGCTTTGACCAGCGCGCGACACAACTCGGCCGCTTTGTAACAAGCGATGCCGCCGGTGAGTCCCAAAACAATGTGTTTGCCCGCCAAATCGTTCATGCAGGGCAATGTAGCAGACTCTAGACCCCGGGTCAGGGTCTGTTTGCCAACCCCTGCCCCGCGTTTTACCAAGTGATCCCTCTATAATCTCGTTTTCCATCTCTCGGGCGCTTTGTCTCCCGTTCTGGACATGACCAAATTTGTCTTCGTCACTGGTGGTGTGGTCTCTTCCCTGGGCAAGGGAATTGCCTCCGCCTCGCTTGCTGCGATCCTCGAATCGCGCGGCCTCTCGGTCACCCTCATCAAACTGGACCCCTACATCAATGTGGACCCTGGCACCATGTCGCCGTTTCAACATGGTGAAGTGTTTGTGACGGACGACGGCGCCGAGACCGATCTGGATCTAGGCCACTACGAACGCTTCATCAACACCCGAATGAAGAAGGCGAACAACTTCACCACGGGGCAAATTTACAAAAGCGTTCTGGAAAAAGAGCGCCGGGGCGATTACTTGGGCAAAACCGTTCAGGTCATTCCGCATGTGACCAACGAAATTCAAGACTACATCAAACGCGGCGCCGGCATAGACACGCCCGATGCTGTAGATGTGGCGATTGTGGAAATTGGTGGCACCGTGGGTGACATAGAGTCCCTGCCGTTCTTAGAAGCCGTGCGCCAATTGAGTTTGCGCATGGGCCCCAATAACTCAGCCTTCGTGCACCTGACCTACGTGCCCTGGATTGCCGCTGCCGGTGAACTCAAAACCAAGCCGACCCAGCACACGGTTCAAAAACTGCGCGAGATTGGCATACAGCCTGACGCCTTGTTGTGCCGCGCCGATCGACTGATTCCTTCAGACGAACGCGACAAAATTTCTTTGTTCACCAATGTGCAAAGTTGGGGCGTGATCTCTATGCCCGACGTAGACACCATCTACAAAGTGCCTCGTGTATTGCACGAGCAAGGTTTGGATGGCCTGATTTGCGACAAATTGCGCTTGAGCACACCCCCGGCCAATTTAAAGCGTTGGGACGACCTGGTCTATGAAACCGAGCACCCCAAAGGCGAGGTCACAATTGGCATGGTCGGCAAGTATGTGGAGTTGTCTGACAGCTACAAATCTGTCAACGAAGCGCTGCGCCACGCTGGCATGCGCAACCATGTGCGGGTCACCATTGAACACATCGACTCTGAAACTGTGACCCCTGAGACACTGGGCCGTTTGGCCAAGTTCGATGGCATTTTGGTGCCCGGCGGTTTTGGCAAACGCGGCATTGAGGGCAAGATTCAAACAGCCCGTTTTGCCCGCGAAAACAAAGTACCTTATCTGGGCATTTGCTTGGGCATGCAAGTGGCCACCATCGAATATGCGCGGCACGTAGCGGGTCTGGAAAACGCCAACAGCACAGAGTTTGAACCCGACACGCCCTACCCCGTGATCGCCTTGATCAACGAGTGGAAAGATGCAGACGGCAGCATCCAAGTGCGCACTGCGCAATCTGATTTAGGCGGCACCATGCGCCTAGGCGCGCAAAGCTCCGATGTGTCCACAGGCAGCTTGGCGCACAGCATTTACGGGCCCGTCGTGACGGAGCGCCACCGCCACCGCTACGAAGCCAATGTGAATTATTTGGACACGCTTCGCGATGCCGGCTTGATCATCTCGGCAATGACCCAACGTGAGCATTTAACCGAAATTGTGGAGTTACCTACCGCGGTACACCCTTGGTTTGTAGGCGTGCAATTTCACCCTGAATTCAAATCCACCCCGTGGGACGGCCACCCCCTGTTCAACGCCTTCATCAAAGCCTCGATCGACCACCAATCGGGCGCCAAACATCTCAAGGCTGCAGCCTGAAAAGCTGCTGTCAATTTCAAAAACGCTATGAAACTTTGCGGCTTCCCTGTTGGTTTAGACCAGCGCTTTTTTTTGATCGCCGGCCCGTGTGTGATCGAGTCTGAGCAATTGCAGATGGACACCGCCGGCACCCTCAAAGAGATCACATCGGCCCTTGGCATCCCGTTTATTTTCAAAAGCAGTTACGACAAAGCCAACCGTTCTTCAGGCGGCACTTTTCGCGGCCCTGGAATGGAAAAAGGCCTGGAAATTTTGGCCAAAGTCAAACGCGAATTGAGCCTGCCGATTTTGACCGACGTGCACACGCAAGAAGACATTGCACGGGTGGCCTCGGTGGTGGACGTGCTGCAAACGCCTGCTTTTTTGTGCCGCCAAACTGATTTCATCCGAGCGGTTGCGCAATCTGGCAAACCGGTGAATATCAAAAAAGGTCAATTCTTAGCCCCGCACGACATGAAAAATGTCATTGACAAAGCCCGCGCCGCAGCGCGCGAGGCGGGCTTAGAGGAAGATAACTTCATGGCCTGCGAACGCGGGGTCAGTTTTGGCTACAACAACTTGGTCTCAGACATGCGCAGCTTGGCCATCATGCGCGAGACTGGCGCGCCGGTGGTGTTTGATGCAACCCACTCGGTGCAATTGCCAGGCGGGCAAGGTTTGAGCTCAGGCGGCATGCGCGAGATGGTGCCAGTGCTCTCGCGCGCAGCTGTGGCCGTGGGTGTAGCAGGCTTGTTCATGGAAACGCACCCTAACCCCGCGCAAGCTTTGTCAGACGGGCCCAATGCCGTGCCCTTGCATCACATGAAAGCGCTTTTAGAGACATTGCTTGAACTCGACGCTGTCACCAAAAAGAATCCTTTCCTGGAAAATAGATTTGTAATTTAAAAAGAGAGTGAAGATGAGTGCCATTGTTGACATTGTGGGTAGAGAAATTTTAGACAGCCGAGGCAATCCCACCGTGGAGTGTGATGTGCTGCTCGAATCTGGCGTGATGGGCCGCGCAGCCGTGCCCTCTGGGGCGTCCACCGGAAGTCGCGAAGCCATTGAATTGCGCGACGGCGACAAAAACCGTTACTTGGGCAAAGGCGTGCTCAAGGCAGTGGAGCACATCAACACTGAAATCTCTGAGGCCGTGCTCGGCCTAGACGCCTCTGAGCAAGCCTTTCTCGATAAAACTTTGATCGATCTGGATGGCACAGAAAACAAAAACCGTTTGGGTGCCAATGCCATGTTGGCCGTCTCCATGGCGGTGGCGCGTGCAGCAGCCGAAGAATCAGGCCTGCCTTTGTACCGCTACTTTGGCGGCATGAACGCTTGCCAGTTGCCCGTGCCCATGATGAATGTGATCAATGGCGGCGCGCACGCCAATAACAACTTGGATTTGCAAGAGTTGATGATCATTCCAGTGGGCGCGCCCAACTTCAGAGAAGCCGTGCGATACGGCGCAGAAGTTTTCCACGCTTTGAAAAAAATTCTTCACGACAAAGGCATGAGCGTTGCAGTAGGCGATGAAGGTGGCTTTGCCCCCAATGTACCTAACCACGAAGCAGCGATCCAAATGATTCTGGAAGCCATCAGCCAAGCGGGTTACACGGCGGGTGAGCAAATTGCCATTGGCCTAGATTGCGCCGCCAGTGAGTTTTACAAAGATGGGAAATACGAGCTTGCAGGCGAAGGCCTGTCGTTGACCGGGCCGGAATGGATTGACATGATGGCCACGTGGGTTGACAAATACCCCATCATCAGCATTGAAGACGGCATGGCCGAGGGCGACTGGGACGGCTGGAAACTACTCACCGAGCGCTTGGGCGAGAAAGTTCAAATTGTGGGGGACGACTTGTTTGTCACCAACACCAAAATTTTGAAAGAAGGCATTGACAAAGGCATTGCCAACTCGATCCTGATCAAGGTCAACCAAATTGGCACTTTGACCGAAACGTTTGCCGCCATTGAAATGGCCAAACGCGCTGGCTACACCGCCGTCATCAGCCACCGCTCGGGCGAGACCGAAGACTCGACCATTGCCGATATTGCGGTGGGCTTGAACGCCGGTCAAATCAAAACCGGCTCCATGAGCCGCAGTGACCGCATGGCCAAGTACAACCAATTGCTTCGCATCGAAGAAGACTTGGGAGACATTGCCCAATACCCTGGCCGTTCAGCGTTTTACAATTTACGCTAACACTGCTGCGCTGCGATGCCCATGGAAAACCGCTTTCTGCCCGCACTCTTGATCGCCATGCTGCTGATCTTGCAAGGGCAACTGTGGCTGGGCAAAGGCGGCGTTCCTACTGTGATCGAACTTGAAAATAAAATCCAAGAACAAAATATCGCCAACTCCAAAGCGCGCAGCATCAACGCGCAACTGAGCTCCGAGGTCAGCGACCTCAAGGAAGGCTTGAATACCGTAGAAGCGCGAGCCCGACAAGAATTGGGCATGGTCAAAGCCAACGAAATTTTTGTCCAGATCGAAAAATGATGAGCCCGGTGGAGGTGGCCGGTTTCGTTTTGTCGTTGGCCATGGTCTATTGCAATATCCGCCAAATCCATTGGGGCTGGCCCTTGGCGCTGGTCAGTTCAGGGCTTTATTTCCAAGTATTTTGGGACAGTCGCCTGTATGGCGAAGCGGCCTTGCAACTGATGTTCATGTTCATGGCAGTCTGGGGTTGGTGGCAGTGGCTCAGATCACCCAGTCCAAGCTTAGTTCAGCTTGGCGACATTGCGCTTGACAACGGCGCAGCTGCGCGTAGCTCGGTCAAAGTTACATTACAAATTTCCAGTTTGTCTCGAACTGAATTCTTAGCGACGCTTGTTGTCACCGCTTTGACTTGGCCATTGCTGGCGTATTTTTTACAGCATTACACAGACACCGACGTTGCCATTTGGGATGGCTTGGTCTGCGCGCTGAGTCTGGCCGGTCAATATTTGCTAGGCCGCAAAAAGTTAGAGAATTGGGCTGTTTGGTGGCTGGTCAACAGTTTGACGATTGGCCTGATGCTTTATAAATTGCTTTGGCTGACGGCCATTTTGTATTTGATTTTTGCCATCCTCAGTTGGCTCGGATGGCGTGCTTGGCATTCTGAAGTTAAAGTTCAATCACTGTGAAGTCTTCTGTTTCAACTCCTTTTCGGATCGCTTTACTGGGCGCTGAGAGCACTGGCAAAACACAATTGGCAGAGCACTTGTTGGCGGCCATGCAGTCCTGCGGCGTGAGCGTGACCCATGTGCCTGAAACTTTGCGCCAGTGGTGTGACGCGCACAAGCGCACACCTCAAGTTCATGAGCAATCTGCCATTGCCATGGCGCAGGCTGACAAAGTATTGAGTGTGCAGCACGGCTGGGTGATTGCAGACACCACCGCCTTGATGACCGCTATTTACAGCGACTTCTTGTTTCAAGACCCAACGCTTTATGCCATGGCTTTGCAACACCAAGCTTTGTTTGACGTGACCTTGCTGATGGGCCTTGATTTACCTTGGGTGCCAGACGGATTGCAAAGAGATGGCGCCCATGTCAGAGCCCCGGTGGATGGCTTGCTGCGCCAAGCCTTGAGCCGTGCCAAGCTGCCCTTCCAAGTGGTCTATGGTCATGGCCCGGCACGCTTGAACGCAGCTCTTTGGGCCGTGCAAGACAAATTGATCCGCCTGAAAAGCGCTGTTTCACTTGAATCTCAAATCGAGCGCACGCAAAGCCAGTTCGGTTTGAACCAAGGCCGAAGCGCCTGGCGCTGTGACTTGTGCAGCGATGCAGGCTGCGAGCACCGCTTGTTCAGCGATTTACTCAAACAGACTTGAGCCACAGCAAAGCCGGCCGCGAATCAATGCAATTCAGCGCCCGGGGTAGGCATGGCCTCAGGCGATGTGAACAAAGCCGCAGCATCGACCGGATCGAACTCATATTGAGCGCCGCAAAATTCGCAGCCCACTTCAATTTGACCCCGTTCGGCCAAAATACTTTCAGCTTCTGGAGCGCCCAAACTTCGGATCATGCGGCCTACCCGCTCACGACTGCAACTGCAAGCAAAGCGCGGCCCTTGTGCGCCTTGCAAAGGCTCAAATCTGAGCAAAGGCTCTTGCCAAAACAAGCGGTGCAACACGGTGTCAATGTCCAAGCTGAGCAATTCTTCTGCTTGGAGGCTTTTGGACAAAATCGAAATGCGCTGGTAGTCTTCACTTTGCCCTAAAGCAGACTCGCGTTCTGCACTCCCATAGCTTCCTGCCAAGTTGCCAGACCCTTCAAGGGGCAATCGCTGAATCAGCAAACCTGCAGCAACCTCATGGTTGGCTGCCAAGACCAAGGTGGTGTCAAGCTGCTCCGATTGCAGCATGTAGTGCTCGAGCACTTCGCTTAGTTTTTCTAACTTTTCTTTGCGGTCACCAAACAAAGGTACCACCCCTTGGTAGGGTTGCTGCCCTGGCATGCGGTCCAAAGGGTCGAGCGTGATGGCGCATCGCCCCTCGTTGTTTTGATTGACCATTTGACTCAGACTGGCCGCCAGCGGCACATCACCTTGCAAGCTCGCGGTGGCGCGCAGACTGGAATCAGGTTGAACCTCTGCCACAGCCAATTTAACCGGGCCATCGCCAAACACCTGCAAAACCAAGGCGCCATTGAATTTGATGTTGCCTTGCATGAGTACTGCTGCAGCGGCCATCTGGCCTAGCAACTGCATCACCGGCTCAGGGTAAGCGCCTGTTTCAGTATTGGCCGCGCGGCGCTTCAGAATATCTTGCCAGGCATCCGTCAATCGCACCACCATGCCGCGCACAGGCAAGCCGTCGAATAGAAATTTATGCAGTTCAGACAAATTTTTCATGCGTCAGTTGCGCATGCCAAAAAATTAAGAGATTTTTTTCAACCCTGATTGAAAGCGCCGTGCATTTTCAATGTAGTGCAAGGTGGGCTGGCGTATGTTTTGAATTTGCTCAGGGCTGAGCGCTCGGGCCACCCTGGCAGGCGCGCCAATGATCATGGAGCCCTCAGGAAATTCTTTGCCCTCCGTGATCAACGCACCTGCGCCTACCAAACAATTTTTCCCAATCTTGGCCCCATTCAAAATAATGGCGCCAATGCCAATCAGGCAATTGTCACCGATGGTGCAGCCGTGCAGCATGACTTGGTGACCCACCGTCACGAAATTGCCCACTGTCAAAGGCTTACCGGGGTCCGTGTGAAGCACACTGCCGTCTTGAATATTGGAGCCTTCGCCAATATCAATGGGTTCGGCGTCACCGCGAATCACAGCGCCAAACCAAACGCTGGCGTTGGCAGCTAAATTCACCGCGCCTATGACTTGCGCGCTGTCGGCCACCCATGCCCCCGGTGCGAGTTGGGGCTGCTTGCCTTCGTATTCGTAAATCGCCATGCCAGACCTCTCCAATTTGAACGCCAATGCTGCATTGTAGGGACCCCTAAAATAGGCCATGGTTGTCACCCCTATTTCCCTTCGCCAAGCCGCCCTATTGCCTTTATTGGAAAGCCATGCCGTGCGCAAAGCACAATTGGCTTTGGCGATCGATACGCGCTTGCCTGTCAGCGCGCAAGAGGCTATCCCAAACCCTGGAGGAATTCCCGGCCGCCCGGACCGGCCGATCTTGGTGGCGCACACCGAGATGAGGCATCTATCCTTGGCCACTTTGGAGGGCCGTGCAGCCTTGGTTCATTCGATCGCACACATTGAATTGAATGCCATCGATTTGGCGCTGGATGTGGTCTGGCGATTTGCCGGCATGCCCGATGCGTTTTATTTAGATTGGGTGCAAATTGCCAAAGAAGAAGCCAAACACTTTTTGCTGCTTCAAAAGCATCTGCAAAGTCTGGGTTTTGACTACGGTGATTTTCCTGCCCATCACGCTTTATGGCAAATGGCTGAGCGCACGCAATCGGATTTACTCGCCCGCATTGGTTTGGTGCCGCGCACTTTGGAGGCACGCGGGCTGGACGCCTCTCCTGGCGTGAAAAACAAACTTGTGAGCGCGGGCGACATGGTTGCCGGCCAAATTTTGGACATCATTTTGGAAGAAGAAATTGGCCACGTGGCTGCAGGCAATCGCTGGTACCGCTTCATTTGCCAAGAGCGGGGCCTAGACCCGATCAGCACTTACAGCGAATTGATTCAAACTTACAAAGCCCCCAAGCTGCGCGCGCCTTACAACCTGGAAGCTCGGCGCAAAGCCGGATTTGAAGAAGAAGAATTGAACAGACTTGGCGAGTGAGCACTGATCTGAGTTATCTGGTTTATCTGGTCGCCTTGATTTACCCTTGTTGTTTGACTTAGGTCAATCACCCGAATCCAAAGCAGCAGTCCAATGAACGAAAGGACTGGTGCAGCATGGCCCAGTTCAAATGCAAATCGGCAAGGAACTCACGCCATGAAGATTGTCAATGTGGATGTGGCCATTGTGGGTGCTGGTGGAGCAGGTTTGCGGGCAGCCATTGCCTTGGCACAAACCGACCCCACTCTGAAAATTGCACTCATCTCCAAGGTCTACCCGATGCGCAGTCACACCTGCGCAGCCGAGGGCGGAGCCGCGGGCGTAATCAAAGCAGACGACAGTTTTGCACTGCACTTTGACGACACCGTGGGCGGCGGGGACTGGTTGTCAGATCAAGATTGCGTTGCCTACTTTGTCAAAGAAGCGCCCAAAGAGTTGACCCAACTGGAACACTGGGGTTGCCCTTGGAACCGCGAGCCCAATGGCTCTGTGGCCGTGCGCCCATTTGGCGGCATGAAAAAGCAGCGCACTTGGTTTGCAGCTGACAAATCAGGCTTTCACATTTTGCACACCTTGTTTCAAACCACCTTGCAGTTTCCCAGCATCAGCCGATTTGATGAATATTTTGCAATCGATTTGCTGGTGGACGAGGGCCGCTGCCAAGGCTTGACTGCCATCGAAATGTGCAGCGGCATGATGACTCAGTTTCATGCCAAATCAGTGATCATGGCCGGCGGTGGTGCTGGCCGAATTTTTCCATTCAGCACCAATGGCGCGATCAAAACCGGCGACGCCATGGCCATGGCCTACCGCGCCGGCGTGCCCCTGAAGGACATGGAGTTTGTGCAATACCACCCCACTGGTTTACCCAACACTGGCAGCCTCTTGACGGAAGCTTGCCGCGGCGAAGGCGGCGTGATGCTCAACAAAAATGGACGGCGCTATTTGCAAGATTACGGCATGGGGCCAGAGACTCCTTTGGGCAAACCAGAGCTCAAAACCATGGAGTTGGGCCCACGCGATCGGGTCAGCCAAGCCTACTGGCATGAGCTTCAAAAGGGCAACACGGTCAGCACGCCGTGGGGTGAATGCGTGATGCTGGACATGCGGCATTTGGGTGAAAAAGTCATCAACGAGCGACTGCCCTTGGTGCGCGAGTTGGCCATTGCCTATTTGGGCGTTGACATCGTGAAAGACCCTGTGCCAATTCGGCCTGTGGTGCATTACATGATGGGCGGCATATCCACCAATATGCAAGCCGAAACTGTCTTGCCCGGCTTGTTTGCAGCTGGTGAATGCGCCTGTGTGAGTTTGAATGGGGCGAATCGACTGGGTTCGAACTCTTTGGTCGAATTGTTGGTGTTTGGCAAATCAGCCGCACTGTCAGCTTTTGCTTATTTGCAAGAACTTCCTGCGCCCAATGCGAAGGCTTTGACAGCGCTTGCTGAGCAATCACAAGGGCGAATTCGCGCACTTTTTTCACGCACCGATGGGGCCGAGTCGGTGGCAGGTTTGCGCAAAGAAATGATGGACAGCATGGAGAAAAATGTTGGCATCTATCGCAACGAAGAAGGCTTGAAAGAAGCAGCGCAAGTCATTGAAAATCTCAGAACACGCTACCAGAAGGTGATCCTCACAGACAAAAGCAATGTCTTTAACACCGACTTGTTTCAAGTCTTGGAGTTGGGCTCCATGCTCGAGTGCGCCAGCGCCATCACGGTAGGCGCATTGGCGCGAAAAGAATCACGCGGAGCACACCAGCGTTTAGATTTTCTGGCGCGTGACGATGAGAATTTCTTGTGCCACAGCATGGTTCACTTCAACGGTGATCAAAACCCCACGGTAGACTATTTGGATGTCGTGATCACCCAATCACCTCCTGGCGTGCGTGATTATTCAGGAGCCCACTCATGAAGGAACGATTGGTTCAAATTGAAATATTGCGCTACAACCCCGAGCAAGACACTGAGCCTTATTTTCAGCTCTACGAAGTTTTGTGCAAGGAAGAGTGGGTGGTGCTGGACGCCCTGAACGCCATCAAAGAAACGGCCGATCCAACTTTGTCATATCGCTGGTCATGCCACATGGCTGTGTGCGGCAGTTGCGGCATGATGATCAACGGCGAGCCCAAATTGTCTTGCCATGCTTTTTTGCGCAGTTACGAAGGGGTGATTCGCGTAGAGCCCTTGGTCAATTTCCCCATCGAGAGAGACTTAGTGACCGTGGCGGACGACTTTTTGAAAAAGCTCAAACGCGTCAAGCCCTATTTGATACCGAAAGAGTCTGAGAAAATTGAAAAAGGCCCTTTCCCGCAAACGCCTGCTCAATTGATGAAGTACCGTCAGTTTTCAATGTGCATCAACTGCATGCTTTGCTATGCAGCCTGCCCGCAGTACGCACTGCAACCCAAGTTTCTAGGGCCCGCCGCGATCACTTTGGCACACCGCTACAACCAAGACTCCCGCGATGGTGGGCGCGCGCAAAGGCAAGAGGAAATTGCCAGCGACGAAGGGGTCTGGGAGTGCTCGTTCGTGGGCGCCTGCTCAGAGGTCTGCCCCAAAGCCGTAGACCCCGCCGCCGCCTTGCAACAAGTCAAAGTTGCCAGCACTTTGGACTGGTTCAAAGAGCATCTATTGCCACAAGGAGAAAAGACATGAGCCGCCGTCCTTTCGTTCGTCCTGTTTCTAAAACAGGCTGGTACTTCCAGCACCCTCGCTACCTGCGCTACATGTCACGTGAAATCAGTTGTTTTTTCATCGGTGCGTTTGCATTGCTGATGGTACTGACGCTGGAGCGTTTGGGGCACGGCCCTGCCGCTTACGAAGCATTTTTAGGCGCTCTTGAAGGGCCTTGGATGGCATTTTTTCTGTTTCTTATTTTCATCTTCGCCGTGCACAATGCCAGCAGTTGGTTCAACGTGACACCCAAAGCCCTGCCCGTGCAAATGGGTGAGGAATTTTTGGCAGGCAAATACATTGTGTTGGCGCACTATTTGGTCTGGGCCCTGACCACCCTTGGGGTGTTAATTTTTGCGGGGGTGATATAGCCATGGCCAAATCAAACAAACCCATCTTTTGGAGCCTGTTTGCTGCAGGGGGCACATTAGCTGCGTTCTTGGCACCCGTGTTGGTTGGATTATTTTTACTCACAGCACTGGGCCAGACGCCTTCTGTGCTGGGCTATGCCCGGCTGCATGGCTTGACTCAAAATTGGATGGGCAAAATTTTCTTAATGACTGTTGTCACACTGTTTTTGTGGCATGCAGCGCATCGTTTGCGCATCACTTTACATGATTTAGGCATTCGCCAAGACCCTTGGATCGCCTTGTGCGTTTACCTCTTTGCAGCTATCAACACGGGGTTCACGGCACTTTTGTTGCTGCACTGAACTGTCACTCCACGATTTGATTCGATTGATTTAAATACTATGCAAACTTGGTTAATGATGTTGCTGTATTCGGCACTGTTCCTCTTGGTTGGAACCGCTTTGTTTTTCTTCACCCTGACGCGGGGCGCATTGTTGTTGCGCTATGCAACAGGCAACACACAGCACGACGCCGCCCATGTTTACCCCATTTACGCCAACATGAAGTTGATCAAGTTGATTGATTTTCAACCTCTGATTGGCGCTATTTTGCTGTTCCAATACGACCGTTTGGTCAACACCATTGTGGCCGAGCTGGAGCAAATGGATTTGAAAGAGAAGCGCGTTTTGATCACCTCTTGTGCATTTGGCAATGTGATCCCGCTCGTGGCGCAAGCGGCCAGCGCACAAGGGGTCAAGACTTTGTTGATTGCCGACATCATTCAAAATGAATTGATCAATGCACAGGGGAAACTCAAGGATTTTTCGGGTGAAATAATTTACTCCGAAGAAAACGCCATCGCCATGAAACAAGCGGACGCATCGGTGAGCGCCAATGTGATTTTCTTTTTGCTCCATGAGCTGCCCCATCACCTGAAAACACAAGCCCTGCAAGAAGCTGTGCGGGTGCTCGAGCCAGGAGGGAAATTGTTTTTGGCCGAATTTCACCGACCTGACCCCTGGGCCTTGCGCGCTTTGAGTTGGACTTACTTCAAAGTGTTCGAACCCTATGGCTTGGCGCTGTGGAGCACGCACGACCCCCTGCACCAACTCTGCGCCATGAGGGGCATTTCATGCCAGCGAAAAACAGTTTTTTTCGGCAATTTTCAAGTGATTGTGGCGACCAAACAAGCGCTTGTCACTTGAAGGTTCATTTTCGCCGAGGCTTTGCAGCCGTTGGGTCTATTTCCACTTTGGCATCGATCAGTTACTTGATTAGAATGGTTCAACGTTGAGACACAATCAACCCTCCATTCAAGGCTGTCACCATGCAACTGAGCGCTGCACACAAAGGTTTTCCTGGCCACTTGCCCACGATGGACCTGTCTCAAGTGGGTGCCCAATCTTGGGAAATTTTGCAAGGTGATTTGCCGCTGCCACTGGCAGTGATCAAAGAATCTGCCTTGCAGCACAACTTGACATGGATGCAGGACTTTTGCCAATCACGCAGTTTAGACATTGCGCCGCACGGCAAAACCACCATGTCACCCGAGTTGTATGCACGACAACTGGCTGCAGGGGCTTGGGGGATCAGCTTTGCAACTGTTTTTCAGGCTGGTTTGGGTGCACGCCATGGCGTCAATCGCATCATCATTGCCAATCAAGTCTCCCAAGCAGCTGATCTTGACACTCTGAGCGCGATGCTGGAACACAACAAGGAACTGCAGATTTATTTTTTAATTGATTCGATTGCGCAATTGGAGGCTATAGAACAGTGGCGCAGAGACCGCAGCAGCAGCACAGTGTTCACCACTCTCTTGGAATTAGGCATTGATGGCAAACGAACAGGCTGCAGGACGCATGGGCAAGCCATTGCGTTGGCGGAAAAAATTCACCAAAGTCCTGCAGCACGTTTGTGCGGTATTGAATGTTACGAAGGCGCTTTGGCAACCTGCAACCACGCGCACGACTCAAACACTGTTGCCGCCTTGATGCACCGAGTGCAACAAGTTGCAATAGATTGCGAAGCCGCTGATTTTTTTGACAACGACGAGGTCTTGCTCACGGCAGGCGGCTCGGCAATTTTTGATTTGATTGCAAAAAATCTAAAACCCTATCTTCAACGCCCTGCACGCGGTATATTGCGCTCAGGTTGCTACCTCACCCACGATCACGTGTTTTATAAAAAAATGCTGCAATGCGTTGGGGAGCGCTTGCAGTTGCGCGAGACATTAAAACCCGCTCTGGAAGTCCTCAGCAGTGTTCAGTCTTGTCCTGAGCCCGGCTTGGCTTTGCTAAGTATGGGCAAACGGGATGTATCTTATGACTTGAACATGCCGGTGCCTTTGTGGCGAGCCAAACTGGGTGACAGCAAAGTCTGTGAAGTGCCTTCGCATTGGGAAATTTTCGACCTGAACGATCAGCACGCGTACCTCTGTTTCGATGCCCTCTCGCCCTCAAGCGAACACCCCCATGTGGGTCTTTTGGTGGGCAGCGGCATCTCTCACCCTTGTACCACTTTTGACAAATGGCGCTGGATGCCTGTAGTCAATGACAACTACCGCGTAGTGGATGCCATTTCAATTCACTTTTGATAGCAGCAGCACGAAATCATCCGCTTCTTGAAAGTACACATGAAAAAAACCCTGTTGCGCAACGCCGTTTTCATTGATGGCACTGGCGCAGGCGCACGGCGATGCGACATTCTTCTCCAGGGTGATCGCGTTGCGGGCATAGGCGACGCACTTGCGTTGCCGTCCGACGAAACCATCGACTGCCAGGGCTTGACCCTGAGCCCCGGTTTTATCGATGTGCACACCCACGACGATGCCCAAGTGCTGCGCGACCCCAGCATGTTGGCCAAAATATCACAAGGGGTCACCACCGTGATCACGGGCAATTGCGGCTTGTCTCTGGTGCCACTGATCACCCAAAACCCAACCCCTCCTTTGGATCTTTTGCACACCACGGAGTTCAAATACCCCAGCATGGCCTTGTATGCACAAGCAGTCCGAGCCAGTGGTTCGGCCGTCAATGTGGGCGCATTGGTTGGGCACACGGCTTTGCGTGCGGCAGTGATGCCAGACTTGAGTCAAGCGGCCACCGATGCGCAAATCAAGCTCATGTCCTCGCATTTGGATGCCGCCATGCAAGAGGGGGCTTTGGGCATGTCATCAGGCTTGTTTTACAAACCGGCTGAAGGGGCCAATCTGCATGAAATGACATCTCTCGCGCGTGTTGTGGGTCACCACGGCGGTGTGTATGTCACGCATTTGCGAACAGAAATGGACGACATCATTGCCGCCATGCACGAGGCTGCACAAACAGCCAAGGTCGCACGCACGCCTTGGATTTTGTCTCATCACAAATGTGCCGGCCCAAAAAATTGGGGGCGCAGCATAGAAACGCTGGCTTTGCTTGAACGCCTAGGCCAATCGCAAGAAGTCGGCTTAGATGCCTATCCCTACACGGCTGGCTCTACACTTTTGCGCGAAGATTTGGTCGACGGCGTGATCCAGATTCTGATCACGCGCAGTCAAACACACCCCGAAATGGCGGGTCGTTATTTGGAGGACATTGCGCAAACCTGGGGCGTGAGCCAACTGCAAGCTTGTCAGCGTTTGATGCCGGGGGGGGCCTGTTATTTTCAAATGCACGAGGAGGATGTCCGACGTATTTTGGCGCATCCTTTGACCATGATTGGCTCGGACGGTCTGCCTCATGACGAGAAACCCCACCCACGTTTATGGGGTGCCTTTGCGCGCGTTTTGGCACACTACTGCCGAGATGAAAAATTAATCAGTCTGCCCCAAGCCATCCACAAAATGACGGGGCTATCAGCGCAGCGTTTTGGCCTGAAAGACCGAGGCGTCTTGCGGGAAGGCGCCTTTGCCGACCTGGTTTTGTTTGACCCTTTGGAAATTCAAGACAAAGCCAGCTACGAGCAACCCCATCAAATGTGCCAAGGCATTCACCGCGTGATGGTCAATGGGCAATGGGCATTTGCCAATGGCCAATCTCAAGGCAAGGGACAAGGCCGCTTCTTACCAAGGTCCTAAGGTTTGGCGCTCTCCAGAGCATCAACCTCGCGGATGGTGTTTCGCGTGTAAATTTTTCAAACGCTCGCGCGCCACATGCGTGTAGATGGTGGTGGTTGAAATATCGGCATGGCCCAGCAAGACTTGCACCGATCGCAAGTCAGCGCCGTGGTTGAGCAAGTGTGTGGCAAAAGCGTGGCGCAAAGTGTGCGGCGACAAAGGCGCCGTGATCCCAGCCACAACTGCATAGCGCTTGATCAACTGCCAAAACATGACGCGCGACATGGCGCTGCCAGCCTTGGGGCCGCTGACCGTCACAAACAAATCATCCGTCTGTTTACCGCCCAACAGCGCAGGCCGCGCAGTTTGCAAATAAAGCTGTAAGCTGTCGCGTGCCATGTCTCCAAACGGCACCAGTCTTTCTTTGCTGCCTTTGCCCATGATGCGCAGCACGCCATCGTTCAGCGAGACATGCAAAGTTTTCAGCCCCACCAACTCCGTCACGCGCAATCCGCTGGCGTAGAGCAGCTCCAGCATGGCCTTGTCGCGCAGGCCCAAAGCCGTATCCACATCTGGTGCACTGAGCAAAGCATCCACTTGGTCTTCCGACAAAGTCTTAGGCACACGCAATGCCTGCTTGGCCGCAAGCATGCGCAATGTGGGATCGATCAGCACCACCCGCTCTCGCAAAGCCCAGCGGAAATAGCGCTTGAAAACGGTCAACCTGCGGTTGGCTGAAGTTGCGCGCGTTTGAGTGTGGCGAGATGCAAAATAAGCTTGCAATTGAGCCTCTGTGGTCTCTTCCAGCGATGTGCCGGCTCTGGCCAACAGCCACTCACACAGGGCCGTTAAATCGCGCCGGTAAGCCAGCAAGGTGTTGGCAGAAAGGCCGTCTTCGAGCCAAACCGCATCGATGAACTGGTCGATCGCAGTTTGGCCGGGCATGTGCATCAATCTAGCTTGAGGTTCTGGGTTTCTACTACTTTTTTATAGACCTCAAATTCGGCTTTGATTTGCGCTGCAAATTGCTCTGGCGTATTGGCCACAATCAACGAGCCGGTGTCTTCAATGCGTTTGCGCACTGCTGGATCTTCCAAGGCTTTTTTCACCCCTGAACTGATTTTCTCAACCACCTCTTTAGGCAAAGCCTTAGGGCCCAAAATGCCGTAATAAGCCATTCGGTTGACCGGCTCCAAGCCAACTTCTTTGAAGGTTGGCACATTGGGCAATTGCGGCAAGCGCTGGGGCGCTGCCACCACAATGGCAATCAATTTTCCAGTTTGGATGAATGGCAAGGCTGAGGGCATATTGTCAAAAATAATGGGGACCTGCCCTGCCACCGTGTCATTCAATGCCGGCCCGGCACCACGGTATGGAATATGCGTGATGAACACGCCAGCCAAACCTTTCCACAACTCCGTTTGCAAGTGCCCAATGCCACCCGTGCCTGAAGATGAGTAAGAATATTTGCCTGGATTTTTTTTCAATTCAGCCACAAAATCTTTGTAATTTCGAGCCGGAAAGCTCGGGTGCACCGCAATCACATTGGGCGTGGCCGCAATGTTGATGATGGGCGTGAAGTCGGTCACTGGGTTGTAGGGAATTTTGGTGTTGATGGCCGGGTTGGCTGCAGTGGTAGAAACTGTGGCCATGCCCAGCGAATAACCATCGGGCGCTGAACGAACCGTTTCGTTGGCCCCTACCACGCCACCGCCGCCAGCTTTGTTTTCCACAATCACCGACTGGCCCAAGGCCTTGCCTAAAGGCTCAGCAATGACACGCGCAACAATGTCCGTGGTGCCGCCTGGTGCAAAGGGCACTTGAAGGCGAATCACCTTATTGGGGTAAGTTTGTGCAAACGCAGAACCCATGACCAGACAGGTCAGGCCCAGTGCAATCCATTGACGACGGAACATGAAAACTCCAATTGATGTGAACTGCCTGATCATAAGCAAACTTTGCATCAGCAAACTGTGATTCACCCTTTTGGTGCGTAGCGTGCCAATGACCATTGAATCTGCTCTTGCACCACGCTGTCGGGGTGCTGCTCCCACTTTTGCAATCCTGAACGCAAAGCCAGTGCCAAAGCCTTGGTTGGGCCGGCCGACAAAGCGTTGCCAGCAGCCAAAGCCACATTGCGCAGCCACCTGGCGTGGCCAATTCTGCGAATCGCACTGCCTTGTGTGTGATGCAAAAAAGCAACCTCGTCCCAATCGAGCAATGTCACCAGTTGCGCAGACACAAAGGGAGCACGGGCATCAAAGTCAGGCAGCGTGCTGCGCTTGGCAAATTTATTCCAAGGACATACCCACTGGCAATCGTCACAGCCATAAATGCGGTTTCCTATCAAAGGCCTCAGCTCAAGTGGAATCGGCCCGGCATGCTCAATCGTCAGGTACGAAATGCAGCGCCTGGCATCCAATTTTTCTGGTCCCACGATGGCCCCGGTTGGGCACGCATCTATGCAGGCGGTGCAAGTGCCGCAATGCGCAGATACCAGTGGGGTTGCGGGCAAGGCCAGGTCCACAAAAAGCTCACCCAGGAAGAAGAAAGATCCCGCGTCACGCTCCAACACCAAGGTATTTTTGCCTCGCCAACCCAAGCCACTGCGCACGGCCAATTGGGCTTCCATCACAGGCGCAGAATCGGTGAAAACACGGTGCCCAAAGGGCCCCATGCGCTGGGCCATGAAATCTTGTAATTTTTGCAATTTGCTGCGCAAGACCTTGTGGTAATCCCGGCCGCGGGCATAAACTGAAATCACGGCTTCACCTGTGTGGCGAAGTTTTGCCAATTCTTGCTGCGCATCCATGTGCGGCAAGTTTGCTGGCAGATAATCCAACCTTGCCGTTATCACACTGACAGTGCCTGGCACCAATTGGGCGGGCCTGGCGCGTTTCATGCCGTGGCTTGCCATATAGTTCATGCTGCCGTGAAAGCCGGCCTCTAGCCAAGCCTTCAACCCGGGCTCGGCATCCGATAAATTCACACCGGTTACGCCAATTTGAGAAAATCCCAGTTGCGCAGCCTGAACTTGCACCTGCGCCCACAAGGCGCTCGCGTCCAAAGGTTTTGAAAGAGGTAGATGAACAGTGCTCACACGCCGATTGTAGGAACTGCCGCGCAAAGCGTCCGGGCGGCTTGTCTGTGGGCCAATCTCGAGGACACCCAGCGCTTTGCAGCGGCCCTGGCGCTGCAAAGCCCCTTGCGCAATGCTTTCGTTGCACTGCAAGGTGATTTGGGCGCAGGCAAAACCAGCTTTGTGCGCTTGTTGCTTCAATCTCTGGGGGTTCAAGGCCACATCAAAAGCCCTACCTACGCGGTGGTAGAACCTCACGAAGTGCTGCCCACATCAGAGGGGCAAAAAGCCTTGTCGATCTGGCATTTTGATTTCTACCGATTCAACGATCCTCTCGAATGGGAAGACGCTGGTTTTCGAGACTTGTTTGCCAGCGAGGGCTTGAAGCTCGCAGAGTGGCCAGAAAAAGCCCACGGCATGCTGCCCATTGCAGATCTTCACCTGTCTCTGACTGTTTTACCAGACCAGTCGCGCCAAGTTCAATGCCAAGCCATGAGCGAGCGCGGAAAGCTCATTTTGCTTGGGCTGCAAGCCATTTACCCCAGCCTCCATCAGATCGACCATGCGCCTTAACCGACGACATTGGCTTGAACTGGCTGGGCTTTCGCTGAGTTTGACTTGGACCAACATCGGCCGCGCTGCCAGTCTTTTGGCAGTTCGTGTCTGGCCTGCCAAAGACTACACCCGGGTGACTTTGGAGTCGGACGTTGCGCTCAAAACCAAGTACACCTTCGTGGCTTCACCACCCCGATTGGCCATCGACATAGAAGGCTTGGAATTGAACCCGGCGATCAAAGAATGGATCGGAAAAATTCGCCCAGATGATCCCAACATCACGGGCGTGCGGGTGGCGCAAAATAGCAAAGACGTGGTGCGCATGGTGTTTGATTTGAAGCAAACCGTAGAGCCTCAAGTCTTTGCTCTGACGCCGGTGGCCAGTTACCAGCACCGCTTGGTATTGGACCTGTACCCCAGTAAACCAGCAGACCCCTTAGAGAGTTGGATTGCCGAGCGTTTTCAAAACACCGACCCCTTGGGCGACTGGCTCAAACAGCAACCTGGCACGAACAGCGCCCGACCTCGTCCCAATGAGAACAAGGCCGGAAAAGCGCCCACAGACCGCTTGATTGTGGTGGCTTTAGATCCCGGCCATGGCGGCGAAGATCCCGGCGCGATTGGCCCCAACGGCACGCGAGAAAAAGACGTGGTGCTTCAAATTTCACTCAAACTGCGCGAGCGCCTGAACGCCATGACGGTCAATGGCAACCCCATGCGCGCCTACTTGACGCGCGATGCCGATTTTTTTGTACCCTTGCATGTGCGGGTTCAAAAAGCCCGCAAAGTACAAGCAGATTTATTTGTGAGCGTGCATGCCGATGCTTTCTTCACACCCCAAGCCCAAGGCGCCAGTGTTTTTGCTTTGAGTCAAGGGGCCGCATCCAGCAGTGCTGCCCGCTGGATGGCCAACCAAGAAAACAAAGCCGACTTGATCGGCGGCGTTAATTTAGGCATCAAAGACAGCCATGTCCAACAGGCCTTGCTCGACATGAGCACCACCGCGCAAATCAAAGACAGTCTGCATTTGGGCGGCGCCTTGTTGCAAGCTATCGGCGGCGTTGGGAAACTTCACAAACCCAAGGTGGAGCAAGCTGGATTTGCGGTGCTCAAAGCTCCTGACATGCCCAGTGTTTTGGTTGAAACAGCCTTCATCAGCAACCCACAAGAAGAAGCTAAATTATCTGACCCAAACTATCAAAACAACATGGCCGATGCGTTGGCGCTGGGCATCCAAAAATACTTTCAGCGCAACCCACCGTTGGCTCAAAAAAGTTCGACCTGAGCCGGCTGCGATCAGTTGTAGCAAGTTATTTTTTCTGCGCTCGCCAAGCACCCCACATCGCCAACAGCCCAGGAATAAAAATCATGGCCCAAATGATTTTGCTCAAGTTGGCTTGAACCCAAGCAGTGTTGCCAAACAGGTAACCCGTCAAGGTCAGGCTAATCACCCACAGCAAACCACCTGCCACATTGAAATAAACAAAGCGTGAAGGGGTCATCTCTGCTACACCGGCTACAAACGGCACGAATGTTCTTATGAACGGCATGAAGCGCGCCAGCACAATCGTGATGCCGCCGTACTGCTCATAAAACGCGTGGGCTCGCTCAAAGGCATTGCGATTGAAAAAATGGGAGTTCTCCCATTGAAAAACTTTGGGGCCAAAGTGCCGTCCGATTCGGTAATTCAACTGGTCACCACTAATGGCTGCCAGCGCCAACAGGCCCATCACCAAAGGCAGGTTCATCAACCCGGCGCCGCACAAAGTGCCTGTAACAAACAACAGGGAGTCACCAGGCAAAAATGGCATCACAACCAAGCCGGTTTCAACGAACACAATCAAAAACAGCAAAGCATAGACCCAAACGCCATATTGGGTCACGAAAGTTTCTAAGTGGCGGTCAACGTGAATCACGAAGTCCAGCAGTTGCATCAAAATGTCCATGCAGGGATTATCCCTGTCCTTGCGGCTGCCGGTTTGCCTGCTCGGGCCTTGAACGCCTACAATTTGAGGTTATTGCAAACCCACCAGCGTATCGCCTTGCCTTGACCTCTCCAAGCCCAGCCCCAACCCCCCGAAAAACCATTCGCGAACTGCCCGATGCGTTGATCAGCCAAATCGCGGCCGGTGAAGTCGTTGAGCGCCCTGCCTCGGTGGTGCGCGAATTGGTTGACAACGCTCTGGACGCCGGTGCCCGCCACATCACGCTGCGTTTATTGGGCGGCGGGGTGCGTTTGATAGCCGTTGAAGATGACGGCGGCGGCATTGACCCCGAAGAACTGCCTGTGGCCTTGAAACGCCATGCCACCAGCAAAATCAGCAGCCTGGAAGATTTGGAATCGGTGGCCACCATGGGCTTTCGGGGCGAGGCTTTGGCCGCCATCAATTCGGTCTCTGAATTGAGCCTGCTGTCTCGTACTGAAGGCCAGTCCAGCGCTTTTTTATTGGACGGTCAAACGGGCGAATTGAGCCCTGCTGCGCGTGCCATTGGCACCACGGTGGAAGTCAAAGAATTATTTTTCTCAACGCCTGCACGGCGCAAATTTCTCAAGTCCGACAGCACCGAGTTGGCCCATTGCATAGAAGCCGTCAGGCGCCATGCACTGGCCCGCCCAGAGGTTAACTTTGCCATTTGGCACGAAGGAAAATTGATCGAGCAGTGGCGCAGCCACCCCGGTGAAGCCGGTTGGCGCCAGCGTTTGGCTGACGTTTTGGGGGAAGATTTTGTCTCTTCCTCGGTGGCCATTGATTACCGATCGGGGCCCATTCATGTCAGCGGCCGCGCAGGCACCCCCGATGTGGCCAGAGCTCGAGCAGATCAGCAATTTACTTATGTCAACGGCCGATTTGTACGCGACAAAGTGATCACGCATGGCGCGCGCAGTGCTTATGAAGACGTACTGCACGGACAGCGCCAACCGGTTTATGTCTTGTATGTGCAGATCGACCCGACCCGTGTGGATGTCAACGTGCACCCCACCAAAATTGAAGTGCGCTTTCGAGACAGCCGCGAAGTCCACCAAACCATGCGCCATGCCATCGAGAGTGCGCTGGCGGTGCCGCGTGCTCACATGCATGAGGTCAACCCTGCGTTGGCAGATTTTTCAGTGCCCCCAGCGCTCCCACTTGCAGCGCCCAACGCCACCTGGGCTCAGCGCGGCATGCACTTTGACCCAGCCCGTGCGCAAGAGGACCCGGCACGTGCCATGGCCGAACTCAAAGCCTTGTGGGGCTCACCCCTGCGCGCCGAAGAAACCTCCGCAAACTACATATCAGCAACGACAAGCCTCGCCCCAACACCCCCAGTCAAACAAGAACTCACACCCGAACAAACATGGCCTTTGGGCCGCGCGCTGGCGCAATTGCAAGGCGTTTATATCCTTGCAGAAAACAGCCAGGGCCTGGTGCTGGTGGACATGCACGCCGCGCATGAGCGCATTGTGTATGAGCGTTTGAAGCACCAACTCGATAGCACTCAAATTCTCAGTCAACCCCTGCTCATTCCCACTTCTTTTGCCGCTACTGCACAAGAAATTGCCACCTGCGAAAGTTGCTCAGACGTGCTGCAACAACTGGGCTTGGAAATCTCTGCGCTGTCCGCCAAAACACTGGCCGTACGCGCTGTTCCTGCCTCTTTAGCCCAAGGCGATGCAGTTGAATTGGCGCGCAGCGTGTTGGCCGAACTGGCCCAGCACGACGCTGCCACCGTGGTGCAACGCGCTCAAAATGAAATTTTGGCCACCATGGCCTGCCACGGCGCAGTGCGCGCCAACCGCAAACTGACACTGGAAGAAATGAACGCTCTGCTCAGGCAAATGGAAGAGACCGAACGCTCCGACCAATGCAACCACGGGCGTCCTACTTGGCGCCAAATTTCGATGCGTGAACTCGACGCCCTGTTTCTGCGAGGACGTTGAATGGCAGGCGAAGAAACACAACAGCAGCGCCCTCGGCGCGCTGCCACCCTCATCGTTTTGTTGCTGGCCTTGCTCTTGGGTTTGCAGCCCGTCACCACCGATTTGTACCTCCCTGCCCTGCCCGCATTGAGCGCTGGTTTTGGCGCCGACATGGTGCAAACTCAGCTGACATTGACAGCTTTGCTACTGTCCTTTGGCGTCTCGCAACTGGTGTGGGGGCCGGTTTCAGACCGCTGGGGGCGCCGGCCCGTGTTACTTTGGGGCATGTTTGTGTATGGCTTGGCCTCTTTGGCCTGCAGCCTGGCCCCCAGCATGTTCACCTTGATCCTTGCACGCGCAATTCAAGGTCTTGCCATGGGTGCTGGCGTGATGGCCGCACGTGCCATCGTGCGCGATTTGTACGAACCCACAGAAGGCGCCAAAGTCATGTCCCAAGCACTCACCGGATTGGGCATGATTGCTTGCACCTGTGCACCTGTAGGCGGCTTGCTGACCGACTGGCTAGGATGGCGCTGGGCCTTGAGTTCGTTGATGTTGTATGGCGCTGTCACATGGGCTTTGATTTATTATTTCTTCGATGAAACTTTGGCGCAACCTAACCCTAAAGCCCTGCAAACCAAAACCTTGTTGGCGGCCAGTCAAAAAATTTTAAAGCACCACACTTTTCAGGCCTACAGTGCCTTGTCAAGCGCTTCATTTGCGGGCTTGTTCACATTCTTGGCGACATCCTCTTTTGTGTTCATCCAAGAAATGGGGTTGAGTAAAACGCATTACGGCTTGTTGATGCTGTCCATGTCGTTGTCTTACATTGTGGGCACTTTCATTTGCAGAAGGTTGCTGCGCCACTTTCGGGTTCAGCAATGCGTCATGATGGCCAGCATCGTGAGTGTATCGGCCGGCGTTTTACTTACAGTCTTGACCTACTCAGGTGCTGCGCAATCAGGGTATGCCCCGTGGGCCATCATGGTGCCCATCAATTTGTTTTTATTGGCGCACGGCGTGCATCAGCCCTGCGGGCAAAGTGGCTCGATCGCGCCCTTTCCAGAAATGGCCGGTACCGCTTCGGCTTTGAACGGATTTTTGATGATGGTGGTTGCCTTTGGCGTAGGTTCTTGGCTTGGCACCCACATGACTTCACCTGTTTTTTCTTTAGCCCACGGCGTGCTCTTGTGGTCGGCTTGCATTGCCCTGATTGCTTGGACGCGGGTGCGCCAAATTCCAATTTCAACCCACTGATCGCCAGCCATGGTGTGCGCGACTTCACCCCCACTTGCAACGCCACTGGCGCTGGCTTTGGCCGGCCCCACGGCCAGCGGTAAAACCAGCATCGCCTTGGCCATGGCAGCCCAAGGGCTTGGCCATGAAGGTGTTGAAATCATCAGCGTTGATTCTGCTTTGGTTTACCGCGGCATGGACATCGGCAGCGCCAAACCCAGCCCCGCTGAGCGCGCTGCCGTGGCGCATCACCTGATCGACATACGCGATCCCTTGAACGCCTACAGCGCCGCAGAATTTGCGCGCGATGCACAGGCCTTGGTGCAAGACATTCGCGCCCGTGGGAAATTTCCCCTCTTGGTCGGTGGCAGCATGCTGTATTTCAAAGCCCTGATGGAAGGTTTGAGCGACATGCCGGCAGCCGACCCCGCTGTGCGCCTTGCCATACAAGAAGAAGCGGCGCAAAAAGGCTGGCCTGCACTGCACGCTGATTTGAGGCGAGTTGACCCAGTCACCGCGGCGCGCTTGGCACCCGCTGACAGCCAACGCATTGCGCGCGCGCTCGAAGTTTTTCGCCTGACAGGCAAGCCACTGAGTGCATTGCACTCGCCCACAAAAAATTCTTTGGAGTCTCAACTGAATTGGCAAAATGTGCCGCTGCTGAGCTTAGAGCCGCAAGAGAGGGCTTGGCTGCATGCGAGAATTGAAACTCGTTTTAGCGCCATGCTCGATCATGGTTTTTTGGATGAAGTCAAAACCCTTCGTGCCAGAGGCGACTTGCACCCTGATTTGCCCAGCATGCGTTGTGTGGGCTACCGACAGGCTTGGCAAGCTTTGGACGGCTTGATACCCCTGCATGAGTTGCGCGAGCGAGGCATCTTCGCCACAAGGCAGTTGGCCAAACGGCAACTGACTTGGCTGCGCAGTCTGCCCCACAGACAAGTCCTGCAAGCCGATGCGCCTGATGCCCTGCCCCAAGCATTGCAGTGGGCACAGGCTCTGCTGAAGTTCTGACAACAAAATTCAAACAGACAGACCCCAAGCCGTGCGCAGAGCATGCACACACAAAGCCACTGCGGTATTGGCCTCTTGAATCACACGCCCCATGGTGATGAAGCCGTGAATTTGCCGCTCAAAACAAATGTACTGCGCAGGCACCCCCGCCTGGCTCAGTGCATCGGCATACATCAAACCTTCGTCACGCAGTGGATCAAAGCCCGCCGTCAAAACCAAGGCTGCCGGCAAGTTGGCATGGCTGCTGGCCAGTTGCGGTGATGCACGCCAATCCTGCGCGTCCTCTGAGCTGCGCAAATAATTGCCTGCATACCAGGCCATCGACTCTTTTGTGAGCATGTAGCCTTGCCCATTGTCTTGGTAAGACTGCGTCGTGGGCTGCATCATGGTGCTGGGGTAAATCAACAATTGAAACGCGGGTGTGAGGCCCACATCGCGCAAGCCCAAACAAGCGGCTGCCGCCAAATTACCGCCAGCGCTGTCACCACCGATGGCAATTTTCTGAGGGTCTAGGCCCAAGGCCACAGCCTGCGTCAAGAGCCACTGGTACGCGGCTACTGCGTCCTCGTAGGCCGCTGGAAATTTATGCTCAGGCCCCATGCGGTAATCCAGCGCCACCACTACGCCCTGTGCTTCGCGGCACAAAGACCTGCACAGCACATCGTGGGTGTCCAAATCGCCAACGGTCCAACCGCCACCATGCAAATACAGCAAGGCCGGTGCTGCACCGCTGGATAGCCCCTGCAAAGTGGGGTGATACACCCGCACTGCAATGCGCACGCCCGCGTGGCTGAAACTCATGTCTTGCACCCTGGCCACCTCGGCTGGCGCTGGCTGTGAGAAGCCGCGCCGCTCGCGGTAGGAGGCTCGCGCTTGCTCAGGCGTTTGGGTGTACACAGGCGGCATGCCGCGATCGGCCATCAACTGCATCAAAGCTTGAGCTTGGGGATCGAGCATGGCTGGTACTCCTGTGTTTCAAATGAAATAATTATCAATGATTCATATCAAATTTGTGCGGCGCACAAAGGTGCATAGACAGATTTCCTGGCTTTCAACTGCTGAGGCTCAAGTCCTGCGCCCAGTCAAACCGTCACCCTGCCCCTTAAAACCTTGGTTTCTCCGCGCTTGACTTTGCTGTCCACGCGCCTTTTTTGGGAACCTAGGGTGGGATGGGTAGGCTTTCTCAACTTAGGGGCAACAGCTACCGATTGCACCACATCATGCAGCCTCAAAAAAGCCTCCATGCGGTTCATTTCCTGACTTCGATGCTCTTGCGACTTGATCACCAAAACGCCTTGCGCCGTGATGCGGCGGTCTCTCAAGGCCAGTATGCGCGCCTTCACGCCCTCGGGCAGACTCGAGGCCGCAATATCAAAGCGCAATTGAATGGCGCTTGAAACCTTGTTCACATTTTGCCCACCCGGGCCTTGCGAGCGCACGGCGGTGACCTCCACCTCAGACTCTTGAATATGCAAAACCGGCATGGCAAACCCCTTTGGGGACGTGTTGATTTGAGCGATCATTGTGCCTCGCTTAAACTGTGCACTTAACTAACCCAAAGGTGACGCCATGGCAAAAGGTCAACAAAAGTCAAACAAAGAGTCCAAAAAACCAAAAAAGGACACTTCAGCACCCAAACTCACACCGATCGACCCTGATCGTCCAGTGCAAAAAACCACTGCCGTGATTCCACGCGGGAAAAAGCCAGTCTGATGAAGCTCAGGGCTTGCTGATGAGCGCCAATGCAACATCTCTTTGGCCTCATGCCGGTCACGCCCTGCTGCAAACGGATGCGCGCGGTCATCTGATTGTCACGGATGATTTTTTGCGTGCACTTTTAGAGCGGCCCGAGTTGGCGCCGATCGGCAGTTCTTGCGCAGCAGAAATTGAGCTTCACGAGCGTTTGCTACAAGACCCACATCAAAGCATTGCGCCAGAAAACTTAGCAGCCATTGAAGACCGCGATGCTGCTGAAAACATGGCTGTTTGGTTGCGGTTTCGAGACCGCATTCTGGCGCGTCCTACGCTGGAGGCCAGCTACTGGGCTTTGTTTGAGGGCTCGGGTGTGGACGTGCCCCCCGTCTTGGTGCAGCAACTCACGCAGGTGCTGGCGCAGCACATCTTGGGTCCTGACTGCTCCGCCTTGGAAGCACGCGCGGCAGAGCTGCTGTTTCGCACACAAAAAATTTCCGTTCTAGACGATGGCTCCGTCATGGCCGCCGACGACGAAACCGTCGAGCGTCACGCCCTTGCCAGCGGCTTTGGCAGCGTGGGTGAGTTGCTCAAGCAAGGCGGCATCCCCCTTCGCAGCGTTGACTTGGATGTGATCCAAGAAGACAACCAAGACACGTACTGGGCGCGAAGCGGCAACTTCGACATGGTCGCTTGTTTGAATTTGAACCAAGCTGTCCTAGAAGCTTTTTGCCGCGTGTTGGAGCGATGGGTGGCACACTTCACCGGGGCCACCGTCAAGATCACAACCGCACGTGACATTGAAGATGCGCACTGGGTCTGGCACGTGGGTCTTGACGCGCAGGCCAGTGGGATTTTGAACGACTTGTACACCGGCGCCTCGATCGACGAAGACCGCCAACGCCGCATGTTGTGTTTGTTTGTGCTCCATTTTGAAAACAACAGCGACATGCAGAGCGAAGTGGCCGGCAAGTGCGTCTACATGGCCATGTGCATGGACACCGAGCATCGTTTGAAAATCAAACCACAAAATTTGCTGCTCAATTTACCTCTGGCCAGAAGGTCTTAACTTCATGAGCCTTCAACAAATTCTCTTGAGCTTGGTGTTGGCCACCATGGTTTTTTCCGTGGCGCTGGAGCTGCGTCTGGAAGATTTTCGGCGTGTGGCCCAAACGCCCAAGGCCGTGATATGCGGCTTGATTCCGCAGTTCATTTTGCTGCCGGTGGGCACTTGGTTGGCCACGCTGTGGCTGGATTTACCACCCAACATCGAAGCGGCCATGATTTTGGTGGCCGCCTGCCCCGGCGGCAGCTTGAGCAATGTGGTGACCCACCTGGGCCGAGGCAACACTGCGCTTTCGGTCAGCATTTCCGCGGTTGCCAGCGTGATCGCGCTGTTTGCCACGCCCTTTAACTTCAGCTGGATGATTGCCGCCAACCCCAGCACAGCAGCATGGTTGCAGCAACTCTCGATTGACGCTTCCGGCATTTGGCTGAGTTTGCTCATCTTGCTGGGATTGCCTCTGAGTTTAGGCTTGTGGGCCTCGCATCGGATGCCTTTGATAACGCAGCGCATTCGCAAACCCTTGGGCAACTTTGCCATCGCTGCTTTGCTTGCATTCATTGTGGCTGGGCTCATCAAAGAGCGGCAGTTGTTGACCTTGGGCCTCTTGCCCACTTTGCTGCTGGTGGTCTTGCACAACGCCAGTGGTTTGTTTTTAGGATGGCTGACCAGTTGGGTCATGCGCGTGAGCGAGTATGACCGCCGCGCCGTCGTGATCGAGGGAGGAATGCAAAATTCCGGCTTGGCTTTGGGCATCATTGCCGTGCAATTCAACAGCGATCTGGGCATGGTGACCTTGGCCAGTTTGTGGGGCATTTGGCACATCATCAGCGGCATGGGTTTGGCGTATTACTGGAGAAGAAAAGATGCTCGACTGGTTGATTAAAAATGGCCATGTGGTCGATGGCACAGGCGCCGCGCCTTTCGCAGCCGATGTGGGCGTGCGAGATGGCATCATTGTCAGCGTGGAACCAACAGGCCCCCAGCACAAGCCTGCGGCGCGCCAAACTTTAGATGCCTCCGGCTTGTGGATCACCCCAGGCTTTATTGACATTCACACCCACTACGACGGCCAAATCACATGGGACGAATGCTTCACCCCCAGCATTTACCACGGCGTCACCACGGTGGTGATGGGCAATTGCGGCGTTGGTTTTGCACCCAAACGCCCCGGCCATGAAGATGACTTGATCAAACTGATGGAAGGTGTGGAAGACATTCCAGGCGCCGCCTTGCATGAAGGCATTCGCTGGAATTGGGAAAGCTTCACTGACTACATGAATGCGCTTGCAGTCACACCGCGAAGCCTGGATTATTTGGTGCAAGTGCCGCATGATCCTTTGCGCATGTACGTCATGGGCGAGCGGGCACTGGCACACGAAACTGCCACGCCAAATGACATCCTTCAAATGCAAACCCTGTTGCGACAAGCCTTGCAAGCCGGCGCCGCAGGCTTTAGCACAGGGCGCAGCGACAACCACCGCACCTCTGAGGGCAAGGACACACCGGCGGCCAATGCCAGTTTGGCCGAGTTAAGTGGTATTTCTCAAGCCTTCAAGGGCTTGGGTCATGGTGTGATTCAGATGGTCAGCGACTACAACTTGCTGCAAGGCCCCGAACAATTTGATGCTGAATTTGATTTGGTCGAAGCCATTGCCAACGCCAGTGGCAAACCGATTTCAATCACATGGTTGCAACGCGATCCAGGCGGCGAGCAATATTTAAAAATACAAGCGCGCGTTGAAGACGCCGTCTTGCGTGGTCTGCCTTTGTACATGCAAACTGCAGCCCGAGGCATCGGCGTCTTGAATGGCCTGGATGCCAGTTTTCACCCTTTCATGGGCTTCCCATCGTACAAAGAAGTGGCCCATTTGCCTTTGGTGGAAAGAGCCCAAGCCTTGCGTGATCCGATTCGCAAGGCGCGCATTTTGTCTGAAAAATCCGAACGCCTTGCCGGAGATGGCAGTGCTATCCCGCCCTTGGTTGATATCTTGTTGGCCAAAATTGACATGCTCAGCGGGCGCATGTTCGCCTTGGAAGACAACCTCAATTACGAACCCCACGTGATGCAAAGTTTTTTGGTGCAAGCCAAGCAACGCGGCATCACGCCCTTGGAAGCTCTGTACGATCACTTGAGTGCCGGCAGTGGTGAAGGCCTGATTTATTTCCCGATCTTCAACTACAACCAAGGCAATCTTGCGGACGTGCAGCGCATGCTGGAGCACCCCCGCGCACTGAGCGGTTTAAGCGACGCAGGCGCCCATGTCGGCACGGTGTGCGATGCCAGTTTCACCACCTTCATGCTGTCGCACTGGGTGCGCGATGCAAAATCCAAGCCGATGGCCTTAGAAACCGCCGTAGAAATGTTAACTGCTCGCAATGCGCGTTACCTGGGCTTGTCAGATCGCGGCGTCATAGCGCCTGGCATGCGCGCTGACCTGAACGCCATTGACCCGCAAGCATTGAGCGTGGGCCTGCCCCAATTGGTCCATGACTTGCCTGCTGGCGGCAAACGTTTTGTACAACGGGCACAGGGCTATGTGGCCACCTGGGTGGCTGGGCAGCAAGTGCAAACCCATGGTGTGATTTCTAATGCACGTCCTGGCCAATTGGTCCGAATGGGGCAGCACTGACTTTCAGTCTTTGACACTGCCTGCAGTGGGCTCGCCTACTGCAATTGCCCCTTGAGTGCGTCCGGCACTGGCAAGGGCATCACATCAATGCCCTCTTCCATAAGCTCTTTGGTTTCATCCAAAGTTGCTTGTCCGCGAATGCTACGTTCCTGTGCTTCACCATAGTGCATCTTGCGCGCTTCTTCGGCAAATTGATTGCCCACGTCTTCGGTGTTGGCCATGACATGGCGCACCATCTTCATCCAAGCGGCCTGCATCATTTGCAAAGATTGCGGGTTGGCATGAGCCACCTGAACTTGGGCAGAATTGGAGGCACTTGCGCCGCCAGTGTCGTTGGCACCCACGGCACTGCTGGGCGCAGTGGAGTCAGAAATTGAGGCCAAGGCATTGGCAGTCTCCGAAGTGCCTTCAGACTCCTGTTGCGCAGGCTCTGCACGCTTGTCCACAGCCCCTAAATTCAAACGCGGTGCAGAGGGCAGTTTGTGCACTTGGGTATCTGCACACAAGGGGCATGTAACCAAACCACGCGTCATCTGCGACTGATAATCCTCTTCAGAGCCAAACCAGCCTTCAAAGGTATGGGCACTGGCGCATTGCAGATTCAAAACTTTCATGAAGAGGTTCGCGCTTGGAAGGCTGAAATCAGTTGGCCAGCATTTGGGCAATGGCCCGTGCACACAAAGTCATCAAAGCGCCAGGCACGATACCCAAAACCAGCACCAGCAAGCCATTCAAAGACAAGACCACGCGTACATCGGCCGTGGCGCTGACCGTGCTGGCGGTGACAGGTTCATCAAAGTACATGACCTTGACCACACGCAAATAATAAAACGCACCCACCAAGGACATGGCCACCGCAAACACAGCCAATGCGATGTCTGCCGTGTGGCCCGAAGCCACCAAAGCCTGCAAGACCGACAGCTTGGCGTAAAAACCGACCAAGGGAGGAATGCCTGCCAAAGAGAACATGCAAATGGCCATGACGCCAGCATACAAAGGGCTGCGCTGGTTCAATCCTGCCAAATCAGTGATCTCTTCGCTTTCAAAACCTTGACGTGCCAGCAACAAAATGATGCCGAAACTGCCCAAGGTGGTCAGCACATAGCCCACCATGTAAAACATGGCCGAGCTGTAGGCGTTGGCACCCAAAGTAGCGTTGCCACTGACCACGCCCGACATCAAACCGATCAAGACAAAACCCATTTGAGCAATGGTCGAGTACGCCAACATGCGCTTGAGGTTGGTTTGCGCAATGGCGGCGAAATTACCTACCAGCAAAGAGGCTATGGCCAACAAAGCCAGCATTTGCTGCCAATCAACCGCCAAGGGCAACAAGCCTTCGACCAACAAACGAATGGTGATGGCAAAGGCGGCCAATTTGGGCGCACCAGCAATCATCAAAGTAGCCGCTGTGGGCGCGCCTTGGTACACATCTGGCACCCACATGTGAAACGGCACAGCGCCCAACTTGAAGGCCAAACCTGAAACCACAAAAACCAAACCAAAAACCAAAACTTGGTGCTTGACCTGACCGCTGGCAATCACTTTGAACACGGTGGCCAAGTCCAAAGAGCCCGTGGCGCCATACAGCATGGACATGCCGTAGAGCAAAAAGCCCGAAGCCATGGCGCCCAGCACGAAATACTTCATGGCCGCCTCAGTGGCAGCTGCGTTATCGCGCCGCAACGCAACCAAGGCGTAGCTGGACAAGGTCAGCAGCTCTAAGCCCAGATACAGAACCAAGAAATTCTGCCCCGAGATCATGACACTCATGCCCAGCAAGGCGAACATTGACAAGCTGAACAACTCGCCGCCCCGCAGCATGTCACGGTCAGCAGCATAAGGCCGCGAGTAGACCAAGGTGATCATGACCGCAACAGTGGCAAAACACTTGAGCCAATGGCCCATGGGGTCGCTCACAACCAAACGGCCAAAGCCGTACAAGGTGTGACCGGCATCGGCGTAAAACGCATTGAGCAGAGCCACACCGCCCAAGGAGGTCAAGGTCAATACGTAGGTCAGGTCGCGCCGAGGGCTGGTGACCAGCAGGTCAGCCAGCGTAATCACGCAGGCCATGACCAGCAGCACGATTTCCGGGTACACCGTCATCCAGCTGGTTGAGTCGATCATGTGTGTTCTTTCAATTCTGAGTAATCAGCAAGGTTCAAGGCAATTTGCTCACAGCCACGTGCTGCAACAAATTGGCCACCGAGGTTTCCATCACATCGGTAAAAGGTTTGGGATACAGGCCCATGTACAAAACAGCAATGGCCAACAGTGCCAACATGGTGAATTCGCGCGCATTGATGTCACTCAATTCTTTGACATGGTCGTTGGCAACCGGGCCCAAATAAACGCGCTTGAACATCCACAGCGTGTAAGCGGCGCCAAAAATCAAAGCCGAGGCTGACAACAAGCCAACCCAGAAATTGAACTTGACCGCGCCCAATATCACCATCCACTCACCCACAAAACCAGCTGTGCCAGGCAAGCCGCAATTGGCCATGGCAAAGAACAAGGCAAATGCGGTGAACTTGGGCATGGTATTGACCACGCCGCCGTAACTGGCAATCTCACGCGAGTGCATACGGTCGTACAAAACACCGATGGCCAAGAACATGGCTGCCGAGACAAAACCGTGCGCGATCATTTGCACCAAGCCGCCCGAGACACCCAGTGGGCTGAAGATGAAAAAGCCCAGCGTCACAAAGCCCATGTGCGCAACAGACGAATACGCCACGAGTTTTTTCATGTCTTGTTGCACCATCGCCACCAGGCCCACATAGACCACGGCAATCAAAGACAAGGTGATGATGAAACCGCCCCACTCATGCGCCGCATCGGGTGCGATAGGCAAAGAGAAACGCAAGAAACCATAGGCACCCAGTTTGAGCATGATGGCGGCCAGCACGGCCGAGCCGCCTGTGGGCGCTTCCACGTGCACATCGGGCAGCCAAGTGTGAACTGGCCACATTGGAACTTTGACGGCGAAGGCAGCAAAAAAAGCAAAGAACAGCAATGTTTGTGCTGTGCTGGTCAAAGGCAATTTGTGCCAGCTTGCAATGTCAAAACTGCCGCCCGATTGGGTGTACAAATAAATCAAAGCCACCAGCGTGAGCAAGGAGCCCAGCAAGGTGTACAAGAAAAACTTGAAGGCCGCGTAGATTTTGTTCGGGCCGCCCCAAATGCCAATGATCAAATACATCGGGATCAAAGTGGCTTCGAAAAACACATAAAACAGCAAGCCGTCTTGTGCGCAGAAAACACCCATCATCAAACCCGACAAAATCAGGAACGAGGCCATGTATTGACTGACTTTGCGCGTGATCACTTCCCAACCGGCAATGACCACCACCAAATTGATAAAGGCCGTCAGCAGCACGAACCACAATGAAATACCGTCAACCCCTAAGTGGTAGCTGACGTTAAAGCGCTCAATCCAAGGCGCTTTTTCAACAAACTGCATGGCGGCCGTGTCCAGTTTGAAGCCTTGGTACAAAGGCAAGGTGACCAGGAAACTGACAGCCGACCCGATCAAGGCCAACCAGCGCACTGCGCGGCTTTGCTCGTCACGCCCCAAGGCCAACAACACGACGCCAAAGGCAATCGGCGTCCAGATGGCAAGGCTCAACAATCCCATTTTGATGTTTCCTTATTTATTGAGCCAGACGAAGTACGTCATGAGCACAAAAATGCCCAAGATCATGACCAAGGCGTAGTGATACAGATAACCCGTTTGGAGTTTGCGCGACCAAGCCGAGACTTTTCCCACCAGCTTCCAAGAACCGTCGACAAAGAAGCCATCGATCACCGTGCGATCGCCAACTTTCCACAAGCCATTGCCCAGTGCGCGTGCACCGCGGGCCAAAATATTTTCATTGATCCAGTCCATGAAATATTTATTTTCCAAAATCAAGACCAAAGGCCGCAAAGCCCGCCCAATGGCAGCCGGCACGGCCGGGTTGATCAAATACATGTACCAAGCCGTGACCACCCCGGCCAAGGCCAGCCAGAAGGGCGCTGTGCTCAATGCGTGCAAGGCCATGGCCACAGGACCGTGAAAGGCCGACTTCAGCTCTTGCATCACCGGGTGCTTGACTGCATCCACAATGATCGCGTCTTTGAACAGATCGCCGAAAAGCATTGGGCTGATGGTCATGAAGCCAATCACCACCGAAGGAATGGCCAGCAAAATCAAGGGCACAGTCACGACCCATGGCGACTCATGCGGCTTGTGTGCGTCGTGCCCATGGCCATCGTGGTGGGCGTCATGGTGCGCGTCGTGGTGCGCATCGGGATTTTGGTCGTAACGCTCTTTGCCATGGAACACCAAGAAATACATGCGGAACGAGTAAAAAGCCGTCACGAACACACCCGCCAACACTGCAAAGTGAGCAAACCCAGCGCCCGCCAAATGGCTCTCATGCACCGCCTCGATGATGCTGTCCTTGGAGTAAAAGCCTGAAAACAAAGGCGTTCCGATCAAGGCCAAAGATCCGAGCAAGGAAGTGATCCAAGTGATGGGCATGTATTTGCGCACGCCGCCCATCCAGCGAATGTCTTGGTTGTGATGCAAGCCCATGATGACCGAGCCAGCCGCTAAAAACAGCAAGGCTTTAAAGAACGCGTGCGTCATCAAGTGGAACACCGCGACTGAATAAGCAGATGCGCCCAAGGCCACGGTCATGTAACCCAACTGCGACAAAGTGGAGTAAGCCACCACGCGCTTGATGTCGTTTTGAATGATGCCCAAAAAGCCCATGAACAAGGCTGTGATGGCGCCAATCACCATGACGAAGTTCAATGCAGTCTCTGACAACTCAAACAGGGGCGACATGCGCGCCACCATGAAGATGCCTGCGGTGACCATGGTGGCCGCGTGGATCAAGGCCGAGATCGGGGTGGGGCCTTCCATGGAGTCGGGCAACCACACATGCAAGGGGAACTGCGCCGACTTGCCCATGGCACCGATGAACAAGCAAATGCAAATCACGGTGACCAGCATCCATGAGGTGCCCGGTAAACTCAAGGCGGTCAACTCAGCGCCTTTGGCAAAAACTTCGGCGTAATCCAAAGTGCCTGAATAAGCGGCGATCAAGCCAATGCCCAAAATAAAACCGAAGTCCCCCACACGGTTGACCAGGAAAGCTTTCATGTTGGCGAAAATAGCGCTGGGTTTGTTGAACCAAAAACCGATCAGCAAATAAGACACCAAGCCAACGGCTTCCCAGCCGAAGAACAGTTGCAGCATGTTGTTGCTCATGACCAGCATCAACATGGAGAAGGTGAACAAAGAAATGTAGGCAAAGAATCGGTTGTAACCCTCATCTTCTTCCATGTAACCAATGGTGTAGATGTGCACCATCAAGGAAACGAAGGTCACCACACACATCATCATGGCGGTCAGGCCGTCGATCAAAAAGCCCACTTCCATTTTCAGGCCACCCACCACCATCCAGGTGTAGAGCGACTCGTTAAAGCGCGCGCCATCCATGACCACACTTTTGAGTGTCATGGCCGACAAAATAAAGGCCAGCAGCACACCCAAAATGGTCAGGCTGTGCGTCAAGCGTCGGCCGATCCAATTGCCGCCGAATTGGGTTCCAAAAACACCGGCCAAGATGGCGCCCACCAAGGGGGCCATTGGCACGGCAAGCAGGGTACTGGCGTTGAGGGTTTGGCTCATTGTTTAACCTCTTAACCCTTGAGCGAATTGAGTTCGTCCACATTGATGCTGTTTTTGTTGCGGAACAACAGCACCAAAATGGCCAGGCCAATGGCCGATTCGGCGGCCGCCACGGTCAAGATGAAGAACACGAACACTTGTCCATGCATGTCACCCAGATAGTGAGAGAACGCCACAAAATTCATATTGACCGCCAGCAACATCAACTCAATCGCCATCAGCAAAACGATTAAGTTTTTGCGGTTCAAGAAAATACCAATCACGGCCAGCGCAAACAGCATTGCGCCCAGAGCCAAATAGTGTCCGAGTGTCAAAGCCATCACTTGGCCTCCTTTGCAACTGCATCGCCTGCCACATCCGGCGGCTGCGGCGCCTGGCCCGGTTGTGTGACGTCCATTTTGAGCACCACCATGCGGTCACTGGCGCGCACGCGAACTTGCTCAGAAGGGTTGATGGCTTTGCTGTCTTTGCGTTCGCGCAAGGTCAATGCAATCGCCGCGATCATGGCTACCAACAAAATAGCTGCAGCCACCTGGATCGGCATCAAGTACTCGGTGTACAGCAAAATGCCCAGCGCTTTGCTGTTGGAGACTTGCACTGGCGCCTGCCCCACGGCAAGTGCCGCCTGAACCGGTTGCGACATGCGAAAGCCACTCATCAAAACAGCGGCCATTTCAAGCGCCACCAAAGCGCCCAAGGTGGCGGCCAGTGGGAAATGTTTCCAAAAGCCTTCTCGCATGGTGTCCAAATTGATGTCCAACATCATGACCACAAACAAGAACAGGACCATCACGGCGCCCAGGTACACCAGCACCAAAGTGATGGCCAAAAACTCTGCTTGCAACAGCAACCACAAAGCCGAAGCTTGTGAGAAAGCCAGCATGAGGTACAGCACCGCATGCACTGGGTTGCGCGCCGTGACCACCCGCAAGGCAGCAAACAGCAGCACCAGCGAGAAGAGGTAGAAGAAACCAGTTTTGACGTCCATGGGTTGCGCTCTCAATGTTCTGTCGAGGCCGCCGACTCAGCGGTACTTGGCATCGGCCGCTCTGGCCGCTGCGATGTCTTTTTCAAAGCGGTCACCCACCGCCAACAACATCTCTTTGGTGAAATGCAAGTCGCCTCGCTTCTCACCGTGGTATTCCAAAATAGAGGTTTCCACGATGGAGTCGACAGGGCAACTTTCTTCACAAAATCCGCAGAAGATGCATTTGGTCAGATCAATGTCGTAGCGTGTGGTGCGGCGTGAGCCGTCATCTCGCACTTCAGATTCGATGGTGATGGCCATGGCCGGGCACACGGCTTCACACAACTTGCACGCAATGCAACGCTCTTCGCCATTTTCATAACGACGCAGTGCATGCAGCCCCCTGAACCGAGGCGAAAGAGGTGTTTTCTCTTCCGGAAATTGCACCGTCACTTTGCGACGAAATGCGTAACGGCCCGTTAAGACCATGCCTTTGATCAACTCCACGAGCATGAAGCTCTTGAAGAAATCCTTCAGCGAAAAATTGGATACAGCCACAGCAGACATGTCTTGACCCGGTTACTTCCAAATGTTCCAAGGCGAGTGCAACCACACGCCGACGATCAACAGCCACACCAACGTGACTGGAATAAAAATCTTCCAACCCAAACGCATGATTTGGTCATAACGGAAACGCGGGAAAGTTGCGCGAATCCAAATGAACATTGAAACCACCACAAAAGTTTTCACCCCCAACCAAATCCACCCTGGAATCCAGTTGAACAAAACACTGTCGATGGGTGACATCCAGCCACCCAAAAACATGATGACGGCCAAAATAGAGACCAACCACATGCTGGCGTATTCGGCCAAGAAGAAAATAGCAAAGCCCATGCCCGAGTACTCGACCATGTGACCTGCGACGATCTCCGACTCCCCTTCCACCACGTCAAACGGGTGGCGGTTGGTCTCGGCCACACCCGAGATCAGGTAGACCATGAAAATGGGGAACAAGGGCAACCAATTCCACGACAGGAAATTAAAGCCCATGCCTGCGGCCATGCCCTTGCCTTGGGCCAGCACAATGTCCGTCAAGTTCATGCTGCCCGAGACCATCAAGACCACCACGAAGCAAAAGCCCATGGCAATCTCGTAGCTGACCATTTGCGCTGACGCGCGCAAGGCACCCAGAAAAGCGTATTTGGAGTTGGAGGCCCAGCCCGCGATGATCACGCCGTAAACCTCGATCGAAGTGATGGCCATGACCAGCAGCAAACCTGCATTCAAATTCGTCAGGGCCACTTCAGGACCGAACGGAATGGCCACCCATGCGGCCAATGCCGGCATGATCGCCATGATCGGGCCAAGGCGAAACAAGCCTGGACTAACCGCTGTCGGGCTGATGATTTCTTTGGTCAGCAACTTGAGCGCATCAGCGATGGGTTGCAACAAGCCCATAGGGCCGACCCGGTTGGGGCCATAGCGTACTTGGATGAAGCCCAAGAGTTTGCGCTCCCACAAAGTCAGGTAAGCAACGGCGCCCATCAAAGGCGCGAGCACGCAAACAATTTTGATCAAAATCCAAAGCACCGGCCAGGCCATCTCTGACCACCAAGCGGCAGGCCATGCACCCAAGCCTGCGTTGTAGAGTGCGTCAATCATGCGGCCACCTCCACCTTTTGCGCATTTGAACTTGCCTTGAGATGGGCGCGTGCATCAGCGGTCAGTTGCAATGCGGGGGCTCTTCGCACCAAGCCATCCAATTGGTAGATCGAGGCCACGCAAGGCGCTTCATCCGCAGCGCGCATTTGCACTGGCGCTTGGCTTGCATTGCTCAAAACCAGCGGCTCTTGCACGGCTTGTTTTAATACATCTTGAGATGTTTCAAAGGCCAAGTTGGGCAGGCCCAATAAATTGGCCAGAACGCGCAACACCTTCCAGGCCGGACGGGTTTGACCCAAGGGCTTGACCACCGCGTGGAAGCTTTGCACGCGGCCTTCTGCATTGACAAAACTGCCCGATGTTTCAGTGAACGGGGCAATGGGCAACAGCACATCAGAAAAAGCCATGTTGGCTTTGAACGGGCTCAAAGTGACCACCATGTCCATTGCACTCAGCGCAGCAGCGGCCTTTGCCCCAGCGGCCGAATCAAACTCAGGCTCGGTGTTGAGCAGCAACGCCGCCTTGACGCCCCCGGCCAGCATTTGACCGGCGTTCAAGCCACCGCTTTGCGGCTGCGCTTTGACCCACTGCGCGCCTACGGTGTTGGCCGCTTCGGTCAAATAACCCCAGCTGGCGCCAGTTTGCTCTGCGATCCACTGCGCCAAGCTGAGCAAACTCGCGGCATTGCCGTGGTGCGCTGCTGCGTTGCCCAACAAAATAGCCTTGCGCTCGCCGCCCAGCAAAGATGCTGCAATGGCTTTGGCTTGCGCAGTGACTTGCCCTTGCGCAGGTGCGGTCAATCCCTTCTCTGCGGCAATTGCGGTTGCCACATTGGCCAAGCTTTGCGCCCACATGCCCGCTTGCACCACGTCCCTGTGGGCCACAGGCATGGCCCAAGCGTCTGGGCTATGGAATAAACTTCCAGAGGTGATGAGGCTCAGCTGCGCGCCCAGACGAACCGCTTGGCGAATGCGCTGCGCAAACAAAGGATGGTCTTTGCGTAAATTGCTTCCCACCACCAGCACGCGCTGCAAGCTGGACAAACTGGCAATCGACGAGCCCAGGTAACGCACGCCCTGCCCGCTTGCAAATTCGGCATGGCGCAGGCGGTGGTCAATATTGTCTGAGCCCATGGCGCGCATCAAGGTGCTGGCCAAATGCAATTCTTCCAAAGTGCTGTGCGGGCTGACCAAGGCGCCAATGCTGCGCGCACCGTGATCGGCTTTGATTTGGTTCAAGCCATTGGCAATGTATTCAAGTGCTGTTTGCCAGTCGACCTCTTGCCACTTGCCGCCTTGCTTGAGCATGGGCATCTGCAAACGCTCAGGGCCGTTCAAGGCTTCATAAGAGAAACGATCGCGATCGGCGATCCAGCACTCGTTGACTTCTTCGTTCTCTAGTGGCACCACGCGCATGACGTGGTTGCTCTTGACTTGAATCACCAAGTTCGCGCCCGAGGAATCGTGCGGCGCAATGGATTTGCGGCGTGACAACTCCCAAGTGCGCGCGCTGTAGCGAAATGGTTTGCTGGTCAAGGCGCCCACAGGGCAAATATCGATCATGTTGCCCGAGAGTTCTGAGTCGACTGACTGACCGACAAAGGTTTCAATCTCGGCGTGCTCACCGCGGTGCGACATGCCCAGCTCCATGATGCCGGCAACTTCTTGGCCAAAGCGAACGCAGCGCGTGCAGTGGATGCAACGGCTCATCTCTTGCATGCTCACCAACGGGCCCACATCTTTGTGAAAGACCACACGTTTTTCTTCTTCGTAGCGAGAAGTCGAGCCGCCATAACCAACCGCCAAGTCTTGCAATTGGCATTCGCCGCCTTGGTCACAAATAGGGCAATCCAAGGGGTGATTGATGAGCAAAAACTCCATCACCGATTGCTGGGCTTTGATGGCCTTGTCAGACTTGGTGCGAACAATCATGCCTTGCGTCACGGGCGTGGCGCAGGCCGGCATGGGCTTGGGCGCTTTTTCAACATCGACCAAGCACATGCGGCAATTGGCCGCAATGCTCAATTTCTTGTGATAGCAAAAGTGCGGGATGTAGGTGCCCGCTTTTTCAGCCGCATGCATGACCATGCTGCCTTCAACAACTTCCACCTTCTGACCGTCAAGTTCAATTTCAACCATAGGTTTCTGCCGGTTCAAACGTAAGCGGAGACCATGCAGGTCTTGTGCTCAACGTGGTATTCAAATTCAGAACGGAAATACTTCAACATGCCGCGCACGGGCATGGCCGCCGCATCACCCAACGCGCAAATGGTTCGGCCTTGAATGTTGTCTGCCACCGAGTTCAGCAAGTCCAAGTCACTGGCGCGGCCGTGGCCGTTTTCAATTCGATCGACCATGCGCCACAACCAACCCGTGCCTTCACGGCAAGGCGTGCATTGCCCGCAAGACTCATGCGAATAAAAGTAAGACAAACGCTGCAAGGACTTGACCATGCAGCGTGTCTCGTCCATCACGATCACAGCGCCAGAGCCCAGCATCGAGCCAGCTTTGGCGATCGAGTCGTAGTCCATGGTGCAGTCCATCATGATGTTGGCAGGTAACACGGGCGCAGATGAGCCGCCAGGAATCACGGCCTTCAACTGCCGCCCACCGCGCATGCCGCCCGCCAACTCCAAGAGCTTGGCAAAGGGTGTGCCCATGGGAATTTCGTAGTTGCCAGGGCGCTCTACATCACCGCTGATCGAATAAATTTTGGTGCCGCCGTTATTGGGTTTGCCGCACGCCAAATAAGCTGCACCGCCATTTCGGATGATCCAAGGAACAGCCGCGAATGTTTCGGTGTTGTTGATGGTGGTGGGCTTGCCATACAGGCCAAAGCTGGCGGGAAATGGCGGCTTGAATCGAGGCTGGCCTTTTTTGCCCTCCAAAGATTCCAACAAGGCGGTTTCTTCACCGCAGATGTACGCGCCAAAACCGTGCGCAGCATGCAACTGAAAATCAAAGTTGCTGCCCATGATTTTCTGGCCCAAAAAGCCAGCGGCGCGGGCCTCTTCCAGGGCCTCTTCAAAGCGATCGTAGGTTTGGAAAATTTCGCCGTGAATGTAGTTGTAGCCCACATTGATGCCCATGGCATAAGCCGCGATGGCCATGCCCTCAATCACGATGTGCGGGTTGAACTGCAAAATATCACGGTCTTTGCAAGTGCCTGGCTCGCCTTCGTCAGAGTTGCAGACCAAATATTTTTGGCCAGGGAACTGGCGCGGCATGAAACTCCATTTCAAGCCGGTGGGAAACCCTGCACCGCCGCGGCCGCGCAAAGCTGATTCTTTGACTGTGGCAATGACTTGGTCTTGGCTCAAACCTTCGCCGCCATCTTTGCCCAAAATCTTGCGCAAAGCTTGGTAACCACCGCGCGCTTCGTAATCTTTCAAGGACCAATTGCGCCCATCCAAACCCACCAGAATTTGCGGGCTGAGGTGGCGATCATGGAAACACGTTTCTTGACCCGTTGCGCCAAACTGCGACAACAGTTGCTGAACATTCATGTTGGCGCTCATGCTGGGCCTCCATCTTTCTTGAGGCCGTCAATCAGCTGATCGAGTTTGTCATTGCTCATGAAACTGCACATGCTGCGGTCGTTGACCAGCAACACCGGCGCATCTGCACAAGCACCTTGACATTCACTGGGCTGCAATGTGAAGAGCCCATCGGCTGTGGTCTGCCCCACTTCGATGCCCAAGCGCTTTTGCAAATGCTGCAAAGCTTTCTGGCCACCGCCCAATTGGCATGGCAAATTGGTGCACACGTTCAACTTGTATTTGCCAACAGGCTTTTGGTTGTACATGTTGTAAAAAGTGGTGACTTCGTGCACGGCCATGGGCGCCATGCCCAAATACTGGGCCACCTCTTTTTCGCTCTCTGGGCTGACCCATCCGAGCTCTTGCTGAACAATCGCAAGACAGGCCATCACGGCCGACTGCTTTTGATCTGCTGGGAATTTTGCCACTTCGCGAGCGAAGCGTTCTTTGCTTGCATCAGAGATCATCTGTCAATCTCTCCAAACACAATGTCCATGGTGCCGATGATGGCCACTGCGTCGGCCAACATGTGGCCACGGGCCATTTCATCAAGGGTTGCCAAGTGGGCAAAGCCCGGGGCGCGGATTTTCAAACGGTAGGGCTTGTTGGCACCGTCGCTGACGATGTAGATGCCAAACTCGCCTTTGGGGTGTTCCACGGCTGCGTAGGCTTGGCCTTCGGGCACGTGGAATCCTTCGGTGAAAAGTTTAAAGTGGTGAATCAAGCCTTCCATGTTGGACTTCATGGATTCGCGTGAAGGTGGTGCCACTTTTTGGTTGTCGGTGATCACCAAGCCAGGGTTGACTCGCAACCACTTCACACATTGCTGGATGATGCGGTTGGACTCGCGCATCTCTTGCATGCGCACCAAATAGCGGTCGTAACTGTCGCCCGTTTTGCCCACAGGCACATCAAATTCAACTTTGTCGTAAACATCGTAGGGCTGCTTTTTACGCAAATCCCAAGCCACACCGGAGCCGCGCAGCATGGGGCCGGTCATGCCCAAGTTCAGCGCCCGCTCGGGCGATACCACACCAATGCCCACGGTGCGTTGCTTCCAAATTCGGTTGTCAGTCAGCAAGGTTTCGTACTCTTGCATGCACTTAGGGAAACGCTGCGTGAAGTCCTCAATAAAGTCGAGCAGCGAGCCCTGACGGTTGCTGTTTCTTTGCGCAATGGCCTTGGCGTTTCTGATCTTGTTAAGTTGGTACTGCGGCATGCTGTCGGGCAGGTCGCGGTAGACGCCGCCGGGCCGGAAATAAGCTGCGTGCATGCGCGCGCCAGAGACTGCTTCGTACATGTCAAACAGGTCTTCGCGCTCGCGGAAGGTGTAGATCAAAATGGTCGAGCTGCCGCAATCATTGCCGTGCGAGCCCAGCCACATCAAGTGATTGAGCAATCGGGTGATTTCGGCAAACATCACGCGGATGTACTGCGCACGCAAGGGCACTTCGATGCCCAATAATTTCTCAATCGCCAAACAATAAGCGTGCTCATTGCACATCATGGAGACGTAGTCCAAGCGGTCCATGTAGGGCAACGATTGGATGTAGGTTTTGCTCTCGGCCAGTTTTTCGGTGGCGCGGTGCAATAAGCCGATGTGCGGGTCAGCGCGTTGCACGACCTCGCCATCGAGCTCAAGCACCAAGCGCAGCACGCCGTGCGCGGCCGGGTGTTGCGGGCCAAAGTTCAGGGTGTAGTTTTTAATGTCTGCCATGTTGATTCACACGAAGGCTGAGCGCTTCAGTGCAGGCCTCCGTAATTGTCTTCACGCACAATTCTGGGCGTGATCTCGCGCGGCTCGATCGAGACGGGCTCGTAAATTACGCGCGCAAGCTCTGCGTCATAGCGCATTTCAACGTGGCCCGAGAGAGGGAAGTCTTTGCGAAATGGGTGGCCGATGAAACCGTAGTCTGTCAGGATGCGGCGCAAATCAGCATGGCCTTCAAAGACAATGCCAAACAAATCAAAGGCTTCACGCTCGTACCAATTGGCCGAATTCCAAAGCACGGTGACTGAATCTACCTTGGGCAGATCGTCCTCAGGGCACATCACGACCACGCGCACGCGCTGGTTCAGGCTAACCGACAACAAGTGTGCCACCACAGCAAATCGAGCGCCCTCTGTGCCGATATCTCGGTAAGTGGCGTAGTCGACGCCGCAAATGTCAATGAGTTGCTCAAATTTGCAAGTCGCAGCGTCTCGCAAAGTTTGCATCACGCTCAGGTAGTTGGCAGCAGGCACGGTGACCGTGACTTCGCCCAGCGCCACAGTGATGTCGGACACTTGAGCGCCCAACACATCGGCCAAATTAATTTTGAGTTGTTCGGGGTGAATGGCGAAAGAAGTCATGTGCGTCTTTCAAACCCGCGCAATAGTTTGCGTGCGGCGAATTTTCTGCTGCAACTGCATGATGCCGTAGATCAAGGCTTCGGCAGTAGGTGGGCAGCCTGGCACATAGACGTCCACAGGCACCACGCGGTCACAGCCGCGCACCACGGAGTAACTGTAATGGTAGTAACCACCGCCATTGGCGCAAGAGCCCATCGAGATGACCCAACGCGGCTCCGACATTTGGTCGTACACCTTGCGCAAGGCCGGGGCCATTTTGTTGCACAAGGTGCCGGCCACGATCATCAAATCACTTTGACGAGGACTGGCGCGAAACACCTCAGCGCCGAATCGCCCCAAATCGTAACGGGCCGCGGCCGCGTGCATCATCTCCACCGCGCAACAAGCCAAGCCAAACGTCATGGGCCACAAAGAGCCCGTCTTGGCCCAATTCACCACCGAGTCGTAACTCGTGGTGATAAAGCCTTCTTTCATCACGCCTTCAATCATTGTTCAGTTCCCAGTTGAAGTTCAAGCTCATTCCCAATCGAGGGCGCCTTTTTTCCACTCGTAGACAAAGCCCACGACCAGAATGGCCAAAAAAATCACGACCGCGACAAACCCTACCAAGCCCACTTCCTTCACGGCCACAGCCCAAGGAAACAGGAAAGCAATCTCGAGGTCGAACAAGATGAACAAAATGGCCACCAAGTAGTAGCGCACATCGAATTTCATGCGTGCGTCTTCAAAGGCTTCAAAGCCGCACTCGTAAGGGGAGTTTTTTTCTGCGTCGGGCCGGTTCGGGCCCAAGATATAGCCCAGAACCTGAGGAATGATGCCAATGGCTACACCTACCAAGATGAACAACAAGATAGGAAGGTACTGGTCAAACAGAGTCATGCGCTTCTCATCACGGGTCAGACACTGGTTCAGAACCCAGTGAATTTTCTGTGTTGGTGCCGTCGGCGAGACTCGAACTCGCACAGCTTTCGCCACTACCCCCTCAAGATAGCGTGTCTACCAATTTCACCACGACGGCGGCTAATTTGCACTGATGGCGTGAGGAACTCACAAGTGAGTTTTTGCTCTCAGAACATCTCGTAGTTTACCCCTATTCCGGCTTGATCTATCGAAGAGAACTCTGAAAATTGCGCACCGCACGCCAGCTTGCTTGAGGCTGACTCAAAGTTTCTCAAATATCGGCAGAACTTGAAAAAGATTTGATTTAGGTCACTTACTTTGAAGGACTGCTTGTGACAGTGTTTGACGCTGGTGCAACCGGGCTATTGCCAGGGATTTGTGATGCAGTGCTATTGTCCACCGGCGCAGCAGGAGCCGCAGCTGGCACAAGGACGGCCGCCCCTTCTAAAACGCTGCCAGTCGTGCTGGGTCGCAAATTGCCAAAATAAGCCAGCATCAAAGTGCAGACAAAGAAAACTGCAGCCAAAAAAGCCGTGGTGCGCGACAAAAAGTTGGCGCCACCCGATGCACCAAACAAACTGCCCGATCCACCACTGCCAAAGGCTGCACCCATGTCAGCGCCTTTGCCGTGTTGCACCAAGATCAAGCCAATCATGGCCAAGGCCGACATCAATTGCACAGCCAAAATGACGGTGATCATCAGATTCATGCTTCACTCCCAATCAAAAATATCATTGCGCTCAAACTGCGTTTGAGCCAGCGGCCATGATGGCCAAAAAATCTGCGGCTTTGAGCGCAGCCCCGCCGATCAAACCCCCGTCGATGTCGGGTTGTGCCAGCAATTGCGCAGCGTTGCCTGCGTTCATGCTGCCGCCGTACAAAATAGAAATGCGCGCTGCGTGGGCAGTCGCCGCATTCAATTGGGCTCGCAGCACAGCATGCACCGCTTGCGCTTGCTCTGGCGTGGCCGTGCGGCCCGTGCCAATGGCCCAGACAGGCTCATAAGCCAACACAATTTCACTGATGCAATGCCCGTTGGTGTGAATCACCGCAGCCAATTGACGCTTGACCACTGCTTCAGTTTGGCCGGCTTCACGTTCAGCCAAGCTCTCACCCACACACACGATGGGGGTGATGCCTGCCGACAAAGCGCGCTGCGCTTTATGGGCCACCAAGCTGTCAGATTCCGCATGGAACTGACGGCGCTCGGAGTGCCCGACGATGACGTAGCGCACGGCAAAATCTTGCAACATGCTAGCGGAAATTTCGCCCGTGTAGGCGCCAGCCTCATGAGACGAAATATCTTGCGCACCCAGTGCAATCAAGGACTGTCCATGAAGCAAAGCTTGTGCTTGCGCCAAATAGGCCGCAGGCACACACACGCCAGCCTGGCAAGTCATGCCAGCACTGCCGTCCAGCACAGACTGGAGCAAAGATGCATTGGCAGCCAGGCTGCCATTCATCTTCCAATTGCCTGCGATGAGCTTTTTCTTCATGACACCGATCAATCTTGGTGTGACGGGGCCGCTGGTCGGTCGAGCAAGGCCTTCATGGACAGCTTGACGCGCCCTTTCTCATCGGTCTCGAGCACTTTGACTTTGACGATCTGACCTTCTTGCAAATAGTCAGACACTCTTTCAACGCGCTCATGAGCGATTTGGCTGATGTGCAGCAAACCGTCTTTGCCAGGCAATAAATTGATCAAGGCACCGAAGTCCAAGATCTTGGTCACTGGGCCTTCGTAGACCTTGCCAATTTCAACTTCAGCGGTGATTTGCTCAATGCGGCGTTTGGCTTCGTCAGCTTTGGCGCTGTCGGTTGCCGCAATGGTGATGGTGCCGTCTTCGTTGATATTGATCTGGGTGCCCGTTTCCTCGGTCAAAGCGCGAATGGTGGCGCCGCCTTTGCCGATCACATCACGAATTTTCTCGGGGTTGATCTTCATGGTGAAGAGCTTGGGTGCAAAGTTAGACACTTCGGTTTTAGCTTCGCCCATGGCCTCTTGCATCTTGCCCAAAATGTGCATGCGCGCTTCTTTGGCCTGTGCCAAAGCCACTTGCATGATCTCTTTGGTGATGCCTTGGATTTTGATGTCCATCTGCAAAGCGGTGATGCCGTTGGTCGTGCCGGCCACTTTGAAGTCCATGTCGCCCAAGTGATCTTCGTCACCCAAGATGTCGGTCAAAACCGCAAAGCGGCTGGCGTCTTTGATCAAGCCCATGGCAATACCAGCCACATGCGCTTTCATGGGAACGCCAGCATCCATCAAGGCCAAGCAGCCACCGCAAACCGAGGCCATGGAGGAAGAGCCGTTAGATTCTGTGACTTCAGAGACCACACGCATGGTGTAGGGGAACTCTTCTTTGGTCGGCAAGACAGCGACCAAAGAGCGTTTGGCCAAACGGCCGTGGCCGATTTCACGGCGCTTGGTCGAGCCCATGCGGCCAACTTCGCCAGTGGCAAAGGGAGGCATGTTGTAGTGCAGCATGAAGCGGTCTTCGTACTCACCGGCCAAAGCGTCAATGCGCTGTGCATCGCGCTCGGTGCCCAAAGTGGCGATCACCAAAGCTTGAGTTTCGCCGCGTGTGAACAAGGCAGAGCCGTGGGTGCGGGGCAACACAGAGTTGCGGATTTCGATAGGTCGAACGGTGCGGGTATCGCGGCCATCGATGCGGGGCTCGCCAGCCAAAATTTGGCTGCGAACGATGTTCGCTTCAATGTCAAACAGCATGCTTTCGACTTTGACGCTGTCAAACTCCACGGCCTCGGCCTTGAGGCCCTGCATGACTGCTGCGTAGGCTTCGCGGCAAGCCTGTGTGCGGCTTTGTTTGTTGCGAATTTGATAGGCAGCGCGCAAAGTGGCTTCTGCCAACGCATTGACTTTGGCAATCAAAGGCTCGTCTTTGGCAGGCGCGGCCCAGGCCCAGGCCGGTTTACCGGCATCGCGCACCAACTCGTGAATGGCGGCGATGGCGATGTTGCCTTGGTCGTGGCCAAATACCACTGCGCCCAACATGATCTCTTCCGAGAGTTGCTGCGCCTCAGACTCGACCATCAAGACAGCGCTTTCGGTTCCTGCAACGATCAACTCCATCTGGCTTTCTTTGCGCTGTGTTTGGCCTGGGTTCAAGACATATTCGCCATTGATGTAACCCACGCGCGCCGCGCCAATGGGGCCATTGAATGGCAGACCCGAGATGGCCAAAGCGGCGCTGGTGGCGATCAAGGCGGCAATGTCGGCGTCCACTTCAGGGTTCAACGACAGCGTGTGAATCACCACGTGCACCTCGTTGTAAAAGCCTTCAGGGAACAAGGGGCGAATGGGGCGATCGATCAGGCGACTGGTCAAGGTTTCGAGTTCGCTGGGCTTGGCTTCGCGCTTGAAAAAGCTGCCAGGGATCTTGCCCGCAGCGTAAGCCTTCTCAATGTAGTCCACAGTCAAGGGGAAAAAGTCTTGGCCTGGCTTGGAAGACTTGGAAGCCACCACAGTGGCCAACACCACGGTGTCTTCAATGTTGACCAGCACGGCACCACTGGCTTGACGGGCAATTTCACCCGTTTCCATGATGACCTTATGTTGGCCCCACTGGAATGTTTTGCTAACTTTGTTAAAAATGGACATGTTCAATGCTCCTGAAAATAAAGTGCATATGGCTGCACGTGTAGCCCGGTTATTGACAGTCTGAACACGATGCCATTCCACAAACAATCAGCAATTGCTGGTGGAATGACACAGCGCGGGTTCTTTCTGAAAACATCCGATCGGAAAACTTAAAGTACAAAGCGCCTGAGCTAGGGGGGCTAACTCAGGCGCTTGTCATCTTTCGATACGCTTATTTGCGCAGGCCAAGTTTGGCAATCAGCGCAACGTAGCGGTCAGCGTCTTTGGACTTCAAATAGTCCAGCAACTTGCGCCGGCGACTGACCATGCGCAACAGGCCACGGCGACCATGGTGGTCTTTGGCGTGGGTTTTAAAGTGGGGTGTCAGTTCGTTGATGCGGGCTGTCAGCAAAGCCACTTGGACTTCAGGACTGCCCGTGTCATTGGCGGCACGGCCATTGGCCTTGACGACCTCGGCTTTGATAGAAGATGCAATCATCTTGATTCCTTGTATTTCGCAGTGCCCAAGGCCATTGTCTTGAGAAAAGCGAGGTTTATGACTTGCGCAAGCTGTCTGGAATGGACTGCTGCGTGCTACTTTGCGGGGAGGTTAGGCCTAGCAAAGCCTTGAAATTATAGCCAATTTCGTGAACTCGACCGCAGACCCGTTGAAAACAGCCTGCCCGGGGCGGTCTGGGCAGGGGTTTTCACCCTCGCTTTAATGCTTGCGCCCGCCTAAAGTCCTTGCATCAAACCCGTCTTAGGAGACTTGATCTTGAAAAACTCTTCAATCGCCCGCAACGCCTGCCCCCGTTGGGTCACTGGCCTGATCTGCGGCCTTGGCTGGATGGCGCTTGCCGGCGCGCCTGCACAGGCTCAAACCTACCCCACCAAAACAATACGTTTGGTGGTCACCTTCCCAACGGGCGGCGCCCCTGACATTTTGGCCCGTTTGTTCAGTGAGAAATCCCAACTGGGCCAGACCGTGGTGGTCGACAACAAGCCCGGCGCGGGCGGCAACATCGGCAGCGACGTGGTGGCCAAAGCTGTCGCCGACGGCCACACCCTTGTCATGGGCACCGTGGGCACGCATTCGATCAATGGCTCCTTGTACGAAAAAATGCCCTTCGACATGGTCAAGAATTTCAGCCCGATTGCGCTCATCGCCTCGGCCCCCAACCTCTTGGTGGTGAACAACGATTTGCCAGTCAAAAGCGTGCCCGAGTTGATCGCTTACATGAAAGCCAACCCCAATAAGCTGTCTTTTGGCTCGCCCGGTGTGGGCACCTCGGTGCACATGTCTGGGGAGTTGTTCAAATCCATGACAGGCACCAGCATGACGCATGCACCCTACAAAGGGCGTCAGTTTTACATCCCTGATTTGGTGGGGGGCAGCATTCAACTGGTTTTTGACAACATGCCCTCGGCCTTGCCCATGGCCAAAGAAGGCAAGATTCGCGCATTGGCACAGACCACCGCCAAGCGCTCACCTGCTGCGCCCGATGTACCCACCATGGCTGAATTCATTCCGGGTTTTGAGGCCACCACTTGGTTTGCAATGTTCGCGCCAGCCAACACGCCCAAGCACGTGATCGACAAGTTGAACGCAGAAGTGCTGCGCGTATTCAAACTGCCCGATGTGCAAGAGCGACTGAAAACCTTGGGCCTGGATGCGGTCTTGTCTTCCCCCGAAGAATTGGCCAAATACCAAGGCACAGAAATCACCAAGTGGGCCAAGGTGATCAAAGAGTCGGGCGCCAAAGCCGAGTAATTTCAAGCCAATTTCTGAAGTTTGCCTTAAAGAAAACGTCTTAAGCTGTGCCCAGCGGCCACCGGGGTTTGACATCAAATCCGTAATCGCAACTGGCCTGCTGCTGTCCTGATTGAACGCGCATGGCCGCAGCCATCGCGATCATGGCGCCGTTGTCGGTGCACAAATGCAACTCGGGGTAGTGCACCCGCACCCCCGCTTGGAGGCAGGCCTGGTTCAGCTGCGTGCGCAAGCACGTGTTGGCGCCCACACCGCCGGCCACCACCAGGCGGCGCAGGCCCGTGGTTTTGAGTGCTGTCATGGATTTTTTCACCAACACTTCGACAATCGCCGCTTGCGTGGAAGCGGCCAAATCAGCCTTGTTGGATGTGTTGGGGTCGTGCAAAGCTGCACCTAATTTTTGAGTTTGCGTGAGCACGGCCGTTTTCAAACCTGCAAACGAAAAATCCAAGTTGCCACTGTGCAGCAAAGGCCTTGGCAGTTTGAAAGCGGTCTCGTTGCCGCATTGCGCGCAGCGCGACAAGGCGGGGCCGCCCGGATAGCCCAAGCCCATTAACTTGGCCGATTTGTCAAACGCCTCACCCGCCGCATCGTCAATGGTTTCGCCCAAGATTTCATACTGGCCCACCGCACGCACACGCATCAACTGCGTGTGCCCGCCAGACACTAAAAGTGCCACAAAGGGAAATTCAGGCGGGTCTTGGCTCAAAAACGGCGACAGCAAATGGCCCTCTAAGTGGTGCACGCCCAGCACCGGTTTGCCCAAAGAGGCGGCCAGCGCGCAAGCCACACCAGCGCCTACCAGCAAAGCGCCTGCCAAGCCTGGGCCGCGGGTGTAGGCCAAGACATCGACCGCACTCAATTCAAAAGCCGCTTCACGCAAGACCTGCGCAGTCAAGGGCAACACGCGCCGAATGTGGTCACGACTGGCCAACTCCGGCACCACGCCGCCGTAGGCTTGGTGCATCTCGATTTGACTGTACAAAGCGTGCGCCAACAAACGCGGCACAGCGTGCCCTTGTGTTTGCACCAAGGCCACACCGGTTTCATCACAGGACGATTCGATACCCAGAAAAAGCATAGCGGACAAGTTTATGCGATCAGCTCCTTGCATCACCCCGGCTCTTCATTGGCCATATAGCTGCCAGTTATGTGCGCTTTGACACAATGCCAAGATGCACACCGAAACACATCGTCAACAAAGCAGCTCAGGGCAAGGCCATTGCACCTTGGTCGGCGCAGGCCCGGGCGATCCTGAATTGCTCACGCTCAAGGCGGTCAAAGCCATTTCAGCGGCCACTGTTTTGCTGGTCGATGATTTGGTCAACCCCGCCATTTTGGAATATGCCAACAAAGACGCCCGCGTGGTGCATGTGGGCAAGCGCGCAGGCTGCCAAAGCACCCCGCAAGCCTTCATCGAAAAACTGATGGCCCATGCCGTGCAGCAAGGCGAGAACGTGGTGCGCCTCAAAGGGGGTGACCCTTTCATTTTTGGCCGAGGTGGCGAAGAAGTTGAACACCTGCGCGCTGCCGGCATTGACGTGACTGTGATCAACGGCATCACCAGTGGCCTGGCCGCCCTTAGCAGTTTGGGCGCGCCCTTGACCCACCGCGAACATGCGCATGGCGTGGTCTTTGTCACAGGTCACGCGGCGCCAGGCCCCTGCGCCACCAATTGGCGCCAACTTGCCGCCACCGCGCGCGATGCCAAACTCACCTTGGTCATCTACATGGCTGTGAGCGGCGCTGAAAAAATACAACAAGAGTTGCTCACAGGCCTGCCCCCCCAAACGCCTGTGGCCATCATTGAAAATGCCAGTCTGCCCCAGCAAAGGCATGCCCTGACCAACTTGGCCTTGCTCAGCCACACCCTGCAAGCGCAGCAATTGAAAAGCCCCAGCGTGATCGTGGTGGGCGATGTGGTTCAAGGTGCCCGCGCTTGGCTGACTCAAACATCCGAAACACAGAAAGTTCGCCACAGCGCCTAAACTCTGTGCCATGCAAGTTTGTGATGTGGTGATTGTGGGCGCCGGCGCTGCCGGGCTTTTTTGCGCTGGTGTTGCCGGCCAACTCGGCCTGTCCGTGGTGTTGATCGACCACAGCGAGAAGATCGCCGAAAAAATCCGGATCTCGGGCGGTGGCCGATGCAATTTCACCAATCGCTTGATCGACGCAAGTGCTCCCCACAAACATTTCATCAGTGAAAATTTGCATTTTTGCCGCAGCGCCTTAGCCCGCTACACCGCAGAAAATTTCATCGATTTGGTGCAAAGGCACGGCATTCCATTTCATGAAAAACACAAAGGTCAGTTGTTTTGCGACCGCACCAGCGAAGACCTGATTCAAATGCTCTTGAAGGAGTGCGAAGCCGGCCAAGTCCAAAGGCGCCAAGGCTGTAGCGTCAAGTCTGTGCGCGCACTGCCGGGTGGTGGCTACGAAGTAGCGACCGAGCAAGAACCCCTGCAAACAGCCAGTCTGGTGATCGCCACCGGTGGTTTGTCTGTTCCCAAAATCGGTGCCACTGATTTTGGCTACCGCATCGCCGAGCAATTTGGTTTGCGCATGGTCGCGCGCAGGCCCGGCTTGGTGCCCCTGACTTTCGACGGCGCGCAGTGGGCGGCTTACGCGCAACTGGCCGGATTGGCTTTGCCCGTTCGGATAGAGACAGGCGTGAAAAAATCACACATGTCGTTTGACGAAGATTTGCTCTTCACGCACCGAGGGCTTTCAGGCCCCGCAGTGTTGCAAATTTCCAGCTATTGGCAAGAAGGCCAAGCCCTGAACTTGAACTTGACGCCCGCGCAGGATATCCAAGCTTTGCTGATGCAAGCCAAAGCCAGGTCTCAAAAACTCATTGGCAATGAATTAGGGGCCTGGCTGCCGCATCGCTTGGCCGATGCCTGGGTGCAACAAGACCCGCAGTGGCAACGCCCGGTGTCTCAGGCCAGCGACAAATCCCTGAGCCAGTTGGCCCAAAAACTCATGCACTGGTCCCTCACACCCACGGGCAGTGAGGGCTACAAAAAGGCAGAAGTGACCCTGGGCGGGGTCGACACGCGAGATTTATCCTCCCAAACCATGGAATCCAAGCAGCCTGGCCTGTACTTCATTGGGGAAGTGGTCGATGTTTCCGGTTGGCTGGGGGGGTATAACTTCCAATGGGCTTGGTCCAGCGCCTTTGCCTGCGCCCAAGGCTTGAAACAAAAACTCGCCAACACGCAGCCGTAAAATGCCAGAAGACGCTATAATTTGAGGCTTCACTGGCAATCCTTCCGTCTGCCAAATACCAGTTCGTGACGGGGAAACCGCCGAAACTGAGGCTCAAGGGCTCGATCTTCCCTTTGGTTTTCAGTTGGCATATTTTGGAAACTTTGACCTCCATGACCACCATTCGCGTGAAAGAAAACGAGCCGTTTGACGTTGCATTGCGACGCTTTAAGCGCACCATTGAGAAACTCGGCCTGCTGACAGATCTGCGCGCCCGTGAGTTTTACGAGAAGCCCACGACAGAGCGCAAGCGTAAAAAATCAGCCGCTGTCAAACGTCATTACAAGCGTGTGCGCAGCATGCAACTGCCCAAGAAGCTGTTTTAAGCTTCTGACACAGCATGGGCCCTTTTCATGGGGCCTGCGCACAAGCCCGCTGGAGAATGCTCAGGCGGGCTTTTTTGTTTCGAATCCAGAACCCAGGAGTTCACCATGAGCCTCAAAGACCAGATCACCGAAGACATGAAAACGGCCATGCGCGCCAAAGACAGCGAGCGCTTGGGCACCATTCGGTTGCTGCTCTCGGCCATGAAACAAAAAGAGGTGGACGAGCGCATCACTTTGGACGACGTGGCGGTGGTGGCCATCATTGACAAGATGATCAAACAGCGCAAGGACTCGGTGGCCGCCTTTGAGTTGGCCAAGCGGCAAGACCTGGTCGACAAAGAAACGGCTGAAATTGGGGTTTTGCAGGCCTATCTGCCTGCGCGCATGTCACCCCAAGAACTCACGGCGGCCGTGCAAGCCATTGTTCTCAGCTTGGGCGCCAAGGGCCCTGGCGACATGGGCAAGGTCATGGGCGCGGTCAAGGCCCAATTGGCCGGCAAGGCCGACATGGGCCAAGTTTCAGCCGCAGTCAAAGCCGCATTGGCCGCTTAACTGCCCGCCACCTTCATGCGATTGATCAGCACCGAACCGGTGGTTTTGGCGCCGTAGTTGTAGGTGTCGGCCCCCACGGCTTGGATGCCCTTGAACATGGTTTTCAAATTGCCAGCGATGGTGATTTCATGAACAGGAAAGGCAATCTGGCCGTTTTCCACCCAATAACCGCTGGCGCCGCGCGAGTAGTCGCCTGTGACGTAGTTCACGCCCGAGCCCATCAACTCAATGACGAACAAACCCGTGCCCAATTTTTGGAGCATGGCCGTCAGGTCGTCGCTGGGCTTGGTCAAGCGCGAGGTGAACGTTAAATTGTGTGAGCCCCCTGCATTGCCAGTGGTTTTCATGCCCAATTTGCGCGCCGAGTAGCTGCTCAAAAAATACCCTTGCACCCGCCCGCCCGAGACCACATGACGGCTTTGCACTTTGACACCCTCGTCGTCAAAAGGTGAGCTGCCCTTGCCGCGCAGGATGTGCGGGTCTTCAAAAATGTCGATGTGCTGGGGAAAAACCAACTTGCCCAATGAGTCCGGCAGGAAACTGCTTTTGCGGTACAAAGCGCCGCCGCTGACCGCTTGAACAAAGCCCCCCAGCAAACCCGCGGCCAGGGGCGACTCGAACAAAACGGGGCATTCGGTCGTGGCAATTTTGCGGCTGCCCAACCGACTCAAAGCACGCTGCGCCGCATAACGCCCGACCGACTCGGGTGAGGCCATCTCGGGGGCGCTGCGCATCGAGGTGAACCACGCATCGCGCTGCATCTCGGCGTGTTTGCCAGGCAAAGCGGCAATCGGCGCGACCGACATGCTGTGGCGCGAACTGGCATAGCCACCCCTGAAACCATGGGTGTGGGCGCTGAAAAAATGGCTTTGCTGCGCCGAGACGCCCGCGCCTTCGCTGTTGGTGATGCGCCGGCTGGTCTGGAGTGCGGCCGCCTCGCAAGCCAGGGCCATTTCAGCGGCCTCCTTGCTGCTGACCGCCCAAGGGTAAAAAAGATCGAGTTCTGGGTGGTGCGTGGCGATGTCGGCCTCGTCTGGCAGACCCGACGTGGGGTCTTCTGCCGTAAACCGCGCAATGTCAAATGCAGCTTGCACCGTTTGGCGAATCGCTGCTTGAGAGAAATCCGAGGTGCTGGCGTTGCCCCGGCGATGGCCCACATAAACGCTCACGCCCAAAGACTTGTCGCGGTTGCGCTCGACGTTTTCCAGCTCACCCTTGCGCACGCTCACACTCAAGCCGCAGCCTTCTGAGGCCTCGGCCCCGGCATCGGTGGCGCCGAGTTTTTTTGCGTGCTTCAAGGCTGCGTCAACCAGGCCCTCAAAGAAGTCCCGGCTGTAACTGAAGCCGTCATGGGCCTTGGCATGCGATGGTGCAGTGGCTTTGGCCAAAAGAGTCGATTTTTTTAAATTCATGGTGGCGGCTATGATACTTGCCGCCCCGCTCTAAAGTATTCAACCCCACAATGTCCCGTAAATTCAAAAAAGGTTATTTCGTTCAAGGTCAATTTGTTGCAGAAGGCAGCGAACTCGACCTTGAGCTCAAACGCGAACTCAAGGGCGGTGACGAGCCCAGCCGAACCGAGCTCAAAAGAGAAAGTGATGAGCTCCAAAAATTGGGTGAAAGCCTGCTTTTGCTGCGCCCAGACTTGATGACCAAACTGGATTTGTCCGAAAAGTTGAGCGACGCCATCGACCAAGCCAAGCACATCACCAATTTTGAAGGCAAGCGCCGTCAAATGCAGTTCATCGGCAAATTGATGCGCAAGCTGGATGAGGCCGAATTGAGCGCTGTTCGAAGCGCTTTGAGCGAACAAAGTCAAGGCAGTGCCGAAGAAACTTTGGCGCTGCATTTGTCTGAGCAATGGCGCGACCGCTTGATCGCAGACGACGCAGCCTGCGGCGAATGGTTGGAAAATTTTCCACAAACCGACACCCAGCAATTGCGCGCGCTGATCCGACAGGCTCGCAAAGACGCGCCGCCTGCCAGCGCTACTGCGATCTCGCAAGGCTTGGCCCCCAGGCAAAGCCGGGCTTACCGAGAGATCTTTCAACTGGTGCGCGCTGAACTGAGCGCCCCACAATGACCGACAACTTGAAAATAACCCCTGCCTACGACGCCATCAAAATTGGCATCGTCTCCATCAGCGATCGGGCCAGCACAGGGGTTTACGAAGACAAGGGCTTGCCCGCCTTGCAGGCTTGGCTCACGCAAGCACTTTGCAACCCGATTGAATTTCAAGCGCGCTTGATCCCTGACGAGAAAGAGCGCATCAGCGCCACCTTGATTGAACTGGTTGACCAAGCTTGCGCATTGATTTTGACCACAGGCGGCACGGGGCCTGCCTTGCGCGACGTCACACCCGAGGCCACACTGGCGGTGGCCGACAAAGAAATGCCCGGCTTTGGCGAGCAAATGCGTCAAATCAGTTTGAAGTTTGTGCCAACCGCCATTTTGTCGCGGCAAGTCGCCGTGATCCGAGGCCAAAGTTTGATCATCAATTTGCCCGGGCAGCCCAAGTCCATTGCAGAAACTTTAGAAGGTCTCAAGGACGATCAAGGCCAACAAATTGTGCACGGCATCTTTGCGGCAGTGCCCTATTGCATTGACTTGATCGGGGGGCCTTATTTGGAAACCCACGAGGCGGTCTGCAAAGCCTTTCGGCCTAAAAGCGCTGTTCGTCCACCCCGCGCTTGAGCCATTTGCTGGAGGCACGGGCTTATTTGCCCACCAATTGGTTCAACCGATCGGCTTCAAAAGTTTCGGTTTTGGCCGCATCGCCAGGCATCTGAACAGTTTGCGCACCCGTCATTTTTTCCAAGGCTTGCCAGAGCATGGCAATTTGGTGCTCTTGGCCAGCCGCGTTGTCGATCAAGCCGCGCAGGGCTTGCGACAAGGGGTCGTCGTTTTGCGTGACACCATAAGCTGAAAACCCCATCTTGGAAGCTGTAGCTTCGCGCTTCACGTCGGCCTGCGCCTCAATGATGCGCGCCGGGTTGCCCACTGCCGTGGCCCCTGCCGGCACAGGCTTAGTGACCACCGCATTGGAGCCAATTTTGGCGCCATCACCCACCAAAAACCCGCCCAACACTTTGGCGCCAGCGCCCACCACCACATCGGCGCCCAAGGTGGGGTGTCGTTTGGCCCCTTTGTACAAAGCAGTGCCGCCCAATGTCACGCCGTGGTAGACCGTGCAACCATCCCCAATGACGGCGGTCTCACCAATCACGATGCCCGTGCCGTGGTCAAAAAAAACGCGCTGACCGATCTGGGCGCCCGGGTGAACTTCAATGCCAGTGAAAAAACGAGAAAAATTTGAAATGAAACGGCCCAACCATTTGAATTCAAAACACCAACACGCATGGGCCAAGCGGTGCATCACCACCGCATGAAAACCAGGGTAACAAGTCACCACCTCCCAAGCGCTGCGTGCAGCGGGGTCGCGGTCCAAAATGCATTGAATGTCTGAGCGTATACGGTTGAACATAGGCTTTCTCTGGAGACACTGAGTCTACCGTTTCAAGTTGGCTGCTTGACTCATCGCTTTGGCAACACCTCTGAGAATGTGGATTTCTTCTGGACTCAAACCAGCCCGGTTAAAAAGCTGATTCAAACGGGGCATGAGTTTTTTGGGGGCCAAGGGGTCTAAAAACCCAATGTCTGTCAATGCGCGCTCCCAATGTGCCAACAAGCCAGCCACCTGCGCCGCGTCGGCCAACTCTGGCGCAGCAGTCGCATCATTCACCGCATAACCACCCAGGGCCAAACGCCATTCGTACGCGATCAACTGCACGGCAGCAGCCAAATTCAAGGAGCCAAACTGGGGGTTGGTGGGAATCGACAAGGCCACATGGCAACGGTAGACGTCCTCGTTTTTCATGCCAAAGCGTTCTGAACCGAACAAAAAAGCCATGGACACATCAGGCACAGTCGGTGCACTGACCCCTAGGTCGGTGCCGGGACAAGCGAGCAATGCGGCACCATCATGGCGTGCCAACAGTTGCTCAAAGTGGTCTCGTGGTGATCGCGTAGGTGGGCCAAAATCACGCGGCGTCATGGCAGTTGCACACAAGTGCATGACCCCGTCCAGCGCTTCATCCAAGGTGTCCACAATGCGGGTGCGATCGAGCACATCGTTGGCCCCACTGGCGCGTTGTATGGTTTCCTCTTTGCGCAGCACATTGGCAAAGCGCGGGGCCACCAGCACCAATTCGTCAAAGCCCATGACTTTCAAAGCTCGCACGGCGGCCCCGACGTTGCCCGGATGGCTGGTTTCAATCAATATAAAACGGGTTTTCATAGACCTCGATTGTCCCAGTTCTGGCCAACCGAATCCGCCAAGGAGGGCCGTCACAGCCTTGCCGTTTGTTTTCGTGGGAAAATACGCCTTTAACCCCCGTCATCGCACGGGGGCTAGTCTGGCTCTTCAAAATTTATGTCGCCCAATATCCATCCCATGCTCAATGTGGCCATCAAGGCTGCACGCGCCGCAGGCGCCATCATCAACCGCGCCGCGCTGGACGTGGAAGCGGTCCGAATTTCACAAAAACAAGTCAACGACTTTGTGACCGAAGTCGACTTGGCCAGCGAACACGCCATCATTGACACCTTGCTCAGCGCCTACCCGCACCACGGTATTTCGGCAGAAGAGTCCGGCAGCAAGCATGGCGACCCCAACGCAGACCACATCTGGATCATCGACCCGCTGGATGGCACCACCAATTTCATTCACGGCTTTCCCATTTACTGCGTCAGCATTGCGCTGAGCGTGCAAGGCAAAATTGAGCAAGCGGTGGTCTATGATCCATCGCGCAACGATTTGTTCACCGCCACCAAAGGGCGCGGGGCCTACGTCAACGATCGGCGCCTGCGCACCAGCAAACGCACGCAGTTGCACGAGTGCCTGATTTCAACCGGCTTTCCGTTTCGCCCAGGCGACAACTTCAACCAATACCTGCGCATGATGGGCGACGTCATGCAGCGCACTTCGGGCCTGCGCCGCCCGGGCGCTGCGGCGCTGGATTTGGCCTATGTGGCAGCGGGTTTTACCGACGGTTTTTTTGAAACAGGCCTGCAGCCTTGGGACATTGCAGCGGGCTCTTTGCTGGTCACTGAAGCGGGTGGCCTGGTGGGTAACTTCACGGGCGACGCCGACTTTTTAGAACAAAAAGAATGCTTGGCCGGAACGCCAAAAATTTACGGCCAGCTCGTTGGCATTTTGAGCAAGTACAGCAAGTTTGCCAGCGCGGGTGAAAAGGCTGCATTGCAAGATGCAGCATCGCTCGTGGCTTTAGCACCCCCTCAAGATCCAACCTAAGCCATGAAAGCTGCGCTCGACCTGAGTGCCCACACCCCCATGATGCAGCAGTACCTGGGCATCAAGGCGGAGTTTCCCGACACCTTGGTGTTCTACCGCATGGGTGATTTTTACGAATTGTTTTTTGCCGACGCTGAAAAAGCCGCAGGCATGCTCGACATCACCTTGACCCACCGTGGGCAAACGGCAGGCCAACCCATCCCCATGGCGGGCGTGCCTTTTCACTCGGTAGAAACTTACCTGGCGCGTTTGATCAAACTGGGTGAATCGGTGGCCATTTGTGAGCAAATCGGCGATGTAGCCACGAGCAAAGGGCCTGTTGAGCGCAAAGTGCTGCGCGTGGTCACACCTGGCACCTTGACCGATACCGCGCTGCTGTCGGACAAAACCGAATCCATCTTATTGGCCTTGCACACGGGGCCCCGCAACAGCTGCGGGCTGGCATGGGTCAGCGTCACGCAAGGCGTGCTGCACTTGGCCCAATGCAGCCCAGACAAACTGAGCGATTGGCTCGAACGCATCGCCCCCAGTGAGTTGTTGGTCAGTGCCGGGATCACGCCGCGCTTTGAACAAGAACTCAAAACTTTGCGCCTCGGTCAACGAGGCGCGCCGCTGTCTTTGACACTGCGCCCTGATTTTCAATTTGACACAGGCTTGGGTCTTCGCAAATTATTGGCACAACTGCAAGTGGCCAGTTTGGCTGCATGGGAGGCGCAAGATTTGGTCCACGCGCACGCCGCTGCGGCCGCATTGCTGACCTACGCCGAGCACACACAAGGGCGCTCGTTGCCGCATGTGATGCAACTCAAAGTGCAAAAGGCCGACGATTTGATCGACCTGCCCAGCAGCACTCGGCGCAATTTAGAGTTGACGCAAACACTGCGTGGGGAGGATGCTCCCACTTTATTTTCCCTGATCGACACCTGCATGACCGGCATGGGCAGTCGCCAGCTCAAAGACTGGCTGCTCTCACCATCTCGCGCGCGCGACACGGCCATGCTCAGGTTAGAAGCGATTGCGCTATTGAGTCAGAACAGCGGTCAGGCCGCACAAGGCCAGCGCATGTGGGCCCTGCTGCGTGAACAACTCAAGGGGGCAAGCGATGTGGAGCGGATCACAGCGCGCATAGCCCTGCGGCAAGTTCGTCCACGCGAATTGGTAGCGCTTAAAAATGCATTGCGCAAGGCATCCACCTTGTCTCAATCCTTGCACGCAGGGCTGGGCCATTTGCCAGCAGCCCCCTTGTTAGGCGAGATTCACCAAGCCTTGCTGCCTCCTGTGGGCTTGGGTGAAATGCTGCAACAAGCTTTGCAGGAAGAGCCCTCCAATTTGATTCGCGATGGCGGTGTGATGGCCGATGGCCTGGACAGCGAGTTGGACGAATTGCGCGGCATTCAAACCCATTGCGACTCATTTTTACTGGACTTGGAAACCCGCGAAAAAGCCCGCACCGGCATTGCCAACTTGCGCGTGCAATTCAACAAAGTGCATGGCTTTTACATCGAGGTCACGCAGGGTCAACTCGACAAAGTGCCAGACGATTACAGACGCCGGCAAACCCTTAAAAATGCCGAACGATTTATCACACCCGAGCTCAAAGCCTTTGAAGACAAAGCCTTGTCAGCCCAAGAGCGCGCCCTGGCACGTGAAAAATTCTTATACGAAGCCTTGCTCGATGCATTGCAAGCCCACATTCCCGCCTTGAGCCGTTTGGCCCAAGCCATGGCGCAGTTAGACGCCTTGTGTGCTTTGACCGAACGCGCTGTGACTTTGAACTGGTGTGCGCCGCAATTCACTTTAGAGCCTTGCATTGAAATTCGAGGTGGGCGTCACCCGGTGGTGCAAGCGCGCTTGGCTGAAACCTCTGGCGGCAGTTTCATCGCCAACGACTGCTTGCTGCACGGCAAGCAGCGCATGCAAGTCATCACTGGCCCAAACATGGGCGGCAAGTCCACGTACATGCGCCAAGTGGCCTTGATCGTGCTGTTGGCCAGCATCGGCAGCCATGTTCCCGCCAGCAGTTGCCGCTTAGGGCCGATCGACGCCATTCACACCCGCATCGGCGCTGCCGACGATTTGGCCAACGCGCAATCGACCTTCATGCTCGAGATGACCGAGGCTGCCCAAATTTTGCATGCTGCAACGCCCTGCTCTTTGGTGCTCATGGACGAAATTGGCCGCGGCACCTCGACCTTTGACGGACTGGCCTTGGCCAGTGGCATTGCCACGCATTTGCACGACAAAACACAGGCCTTCACTTTGTTTGCCACGCACTACTTTGAGTTGACAAAGTTTCCTGCTGCGCACCACGCGGCCATGAACATGCATGTCAGCGCGGCCGAGTCTGGCAACACCATTGTGTTTTTGCACGAATTACAAGCTGGCCCAGCCAGCAAAAGTTATGGCGTGCAAGTGGCCCGATTGGCCGGTATACCCACAGGTGTTTTGAACCACGCCAAACACGCCCTGTCGGCCTTGGAAGCGGGCGCCAACGAAAGTCAAGTGCAAGTAGATTTGTTCGCGCCGCCCCCAGCCGACCAGGTTGCAGGGCCATCCCCTCTTGAAGCTGCTTTAGACCAAATGGACCCCGATGCCCTGAGCCCGCGTGAAGCTTTGGAGGCCTTGTACGCCCTGCATCGCTTGATGAAGCGCTCAGCGCACTGAGCACAACCCGATCACCCACAGCAACTGAGAGAGCAGCATGACCTACTGTGTCGCCATCAAAACCCACGCCGGCTTGGTCTTTTTGTCCGACTCACGCACCAATGCGGGCCTGGACATGATCAGCACTTACCGCAAGATGATCATTTATGAAAAGCCTGGCGAGCGTTTCATGGTCTTGCTCTCGGCTGGCAATTTGAGTGTCTCGCAATCGGTCCGGGAAATGCTGCAAGTTGAGAAAATTTCTGACCATGAGGGCAGCGAGCCCATTACCATTTGGAATGCAAAAAGCATGTTTGATGCAGCGCGTGTTTTGGGCGCTGCCGTGCGGCATGTGCACGAGCGTGATGCAACCGCACTCAAAGCCAGTGGCGTTGATTTCAATGTGTCGATGATTTTTGGTGGCCAAATTGCAGGCGAAGGCATGCGGCTTTTTCAAATTTATTCACCCGGCAATTTCATTGAAGCCACCGCTGAGACGCCTTACTTTCAAATCGGCGAATCGAAATACGGAAAGCCGGTACTTGACCGTGTTATCACGCCCGAGACGCCCCTAGACGAAGCGGCCAAATGCGCATTGGTCTCGATGGACTCCACACTCAAGTCGAATTTATCAGTCGGCCTGCCCTTGGACATGGTGGTCTATGAAGTGGGCCGCCTCCAAAGCGACCGAGTGGTCTGCATTGACGAGCACAACCCTTACTTCAACATGCTGCGCGATAATTGGGGGCAAAAATTGCGCGCGATGTTCGACAGTTTGGAAGACCCCGTGTGGGACAGCAAAGCCACCCCCATCCCCTTGCGAACCCACAGCCGCAATCCGCCTTTGAAGAAAATTTCCACGCCCGAAGAAAAATTAATTTAATGACGCCGATTATTTTCTCGCATGGCAACAGCTTCCCAGCCAGCACCTACCGCGTCGTTCTCGAGAGTTTGAGAAACCGCGGATTTCATGTCAGTGCGATCGAAAAATTAGGCCACAACCCGGCCTACCCCGTGACCAGCAATTGGCCACACTTGGTGCAGGAATTGGCTGATTTTGCGACCCAACAAATGGCGCAAACTGGGGCCCCGGCTTTCCTGGTGGGTCATTCCTTGGGCGGCATGCTCAGTTTGATGTGTGCGGCCAAGCACCCCCGTTTGGCACGTGGCGTTTTGTTATTGGACTCGCCCATCGTGACGGGTTGGCGCGCTGGAGCGCTCAACCTGGCCAAGAAAACGCAGTGGATTGGTTCGGTCAGCCCAGGACGCCTGAGCCGCACCCGGCGCCAGCATTGGCCCGATGTGCAAGCGGTGTATGACCACTTTCGCCATAAACGCGCATTTGCACATTGGCAAGACGAGGTGCTACAAGACTATGCCGCGCACGGAACGCTTGAGGAAAACGGCGCACGGGTGTTGAGCTTTGACCGCGCCATTGAAACTGCCATCTACAACACACTGCCACACAACATGTCAGCCATGATCAAAAAGCACCCTGTGAAATGCCCTGTGGCCTTCATTGGCGGCACGCATTCACGCGAGATGCGCTTGGTCGGCATGGAGATGACGCATCAAATGAGCAAAGGCCGCGTGATGATGCTGGACGGCTCTCACTTGTTTCCCATGGAAAAGCCTGAAGCCACAGCAGCCGCCATGGAGGCGGCTTTGCGCAACCTCATGCCTTGAGGCAGTTTCTCAAGGCGCCCAAGTCACGGTGCCGTTCCAAGCGGTGGCCAAAACCACCAAACCAAAGGCGATGCGGTACCAAGCGAACACCTCAAAGCTGTGACTGGCGATGTACTTGAGCAACCAACGCACGCAAACCCAGGCGCTGATGAACGAGACCCCTAAGCCCACAGCAAACATCGGCAGATCGGCCAGCGACAACAAGGCCCGCTCTTTGTACAAACTGTATGCACCAGCACCAATCAAAGTGGGGATGGCCAAGAAAAAAGAAAAGTCAGTGGCGGCTTTTCGTGACAAACCCAGCAACATGCCACCAATGATGGTGGCACCACTGCGACTGGTGCCAGGCACCATGGCCAAGCACTGAATCAGGCCGACCATCAATGCATCACGCCCGCGCATGTCCTCCACCACACGAATTCGCACACTGCTGGGGGGTCTGCGCTCAGCCCACAAAATAATCACTCCCCCTACAATGAAGGTGCTGGCCACAACCCAAGGCGTGAACAAATAGGCTTTGATCAGTTTGCCAAACAACAGGCCGAGCACCACGGCCGGCAAAAAGCCAATGAACACATTGAACACCAATCTTTGCGCTTCACGCTGGTACGGCAAAGCCTTGACGGTGTCCCGGATTTTTTGCCAATAGACCAAGATCACAGCAAAAATGGCCCCAGTTTGAATGGCAATATCAAAGACCTTGCCCTTTTCATCGTCAAAGCCCAGCAATGCACCCGCCAAAATCAAATGGCCAGTCGACGAGATGGGTAAAAATTCAGTCAACCCCTCCACCACGCCCATGATGGCCGCTTTGGTCAGCAACAAGGTATCCACCGGCACTCCTTAAAACTGTTGAATTATCCCTCAGGCCAACACAATTTAACGCCACTTGCAAACTACTTGGCCGCCAGCGCCTAAAATCAAGCCATGAGCTCAGCCACCGAAAAAGAATCGCCCAAGGTCAGCAATTTTTTGCGCCAAATCATTGAGTCTGATTTAGCCCATGGCACTTATGCCCAGCGCCACTGGGCTGGCAGCCCCGGGGACGCTGCGCACCACGCGCAAGGCCCTTTGGACACCGCCAAAATTCGCACCCGATTCCCGCCCGAGCCCAATGGCTATTTGCACATTGGGCATGCCAAAAGCATTTTTTTGAATTTTGGTTTGGCGCGCGATTACGGCGGCGTTTGCCATCTGCGTTTTGACGACACCAACCCGGAAAAAGAAGACACAGAATTCGTCAACGCCATCTTGGATGTGGTCAAGTGGTTAGGCTTTGATTGGGCGACCAACGGCAGCTCTCACCTGTACCAAGCCAGTGATTATTTTGATTTCATGTACCAGGCTGCAGAACATCTGATTCAAACTGGCCATGCCTATGTGGACGAGCAATCTGCAGAACAAATGAAAGCCCACCGCGGCGACTTCAACACACCGGGCCAAGACAGCCCGTTTCGCGGCCGAACTTGCGAAGAAAATTTACTGCGTTTTCGCGCCATGCGGCAAGGCGAGGTGCCCGATGGCGCTGCGGTTCTCAGAGCCAAAATTGACATGGCATCGCCCAACATCAACCTGCGCGACCCGGCCATCTACCGCATTCGCACTGCGACCCACCACCACACGGGCGACCGCTGGCGCATCTACCCGATGTACACCTTTGCCCACCCGATTGAAGATGCACTCGAGCAAATCACACACAGCATTTGCACGCTTGAATTTGAAGACCAGCGCCCGTTCTACGACTGGCTGTTGGCACGTTTGTCTGAAGACAGCACTTTGCCAGATGGCCGCATTTTGAAGGCTTTGCTGGCCAGCCCCAACCCCAAACAATATGAGTTTGCACGCTTGAACTTGACCTATGTGGTCACCAGCAAACGCAAGTTGGCACAACTGGTCAGCCTTGGCAAAGTCATGGGCTGGGACGACCCGCGCATGCCCACGCTGGTGGGGCTTCGCAGAAGAGGCTATACCCCCGAGAGCCTGCAACTTTTTGCCGAGCGCATTGGCGTGACCAAGAGCGACAGCTGGATCGACTACAGCAGCTTAGAGGGCTGCTTGCGAGACGATCTGGACCCCAAGGCGGCACGCGCCATGGCAGTTTTAGACCCAGTGCCCTTGGTCATCACCAACTGGGATGCTCTGATGGGCGCAGGCAGCACCGATGCTTGCCACGCCCCCGTCCACCCCCACCACCCCGAGCGAGGCCAGCGTCATTTTCAATTTAGCAAAACTGTTTGGATTGAACGCGGCGACTACGAAGACACGCCGCCCAAGGGTTTTTTCCGCTTGTACCCGAGCAACAAAGTACGCTTGAAGTATGGCCATGTGATTGAATGCACCGGCGCCTCGCACGATGCCAGTGGCCGCGTGACCGAAGTGCAAGCCCAGTTGATTCCAGACACAAAAAGTGGCACGCCGGGCTCGGACAGCGTCAAAGTCAAAGGCGTGATCACCTGGGTTGGCAGCACCGACGCACTGCAAGCGCAAGTGCGCTTGTACGACCGCTTGTTCAGCTTGGCGCAACCCGATGCAGGTGGCAAAGACTTCATAGACAGCCTGAACCCTCAAAGCCTCCAAAGCGTCACCGCCTATGTTGAGCCCAGCTTGGCACAAAGCCAGCCAGACGCCAAATTTCAATTTGAGCGCCACGGCTATTTTGTTGCCGATCGAGTCGAGCACAACGAAGGCAACTTGGTGTTTAACCGAAGCGCCAGCCTGAAAGACACCTGGGCCAAATAAACGGCCTCAAGCGGCCTTCTACTGCCCTTCTAGGCCTTCTAGGCCATCTAGGCCCCTAGGCTGGCAGAAAACAAGCCCAAGACGCACAGAAGCCCCACCAACCACGCCAGGGAGCGCAAACTGGCCCAATCGCTCAGATAGCAAGCAATGTAGGCCACGCGCGCCAACACGAAAACGCCGGCATACAGGTCAATTCGGCTTTGAGCGACTTGTGCGTAGTTGGCAAACAAAACAGCTGCCGCAAAAAATGGAAAAGCCTCAAAGCTGTTGGCCTGCGCCGCGTTGGCCCGGGCCCGATAGCCCGTCAAATGCGACAACCATTCGCGCGGATTGTGGTTGTCGTAATTTTTAAGACCTGCCTTGGCAATGCCTGCACACACCACGGGCAATAAACCGGCCACCAAAACGGAAGCAATTGAGATATTCATGTGAAAGTTGCTTTCAATGATAGAAAAAAATCAAACAATTTTGACGCTGAGATTAGGCAACTTGTCGATGTGCATTTCAATCACATCACCACGCACCACGGGGCCCACATTCTCGGGGGTGCCTGAGTAAATGATATCGCCCGGAAAAAGTTCACAAGCCTCAGACAATTTACTGATTTGCTCGGCCACTGACCAGATCATATTTTTCAAATTGGAGTTTTGTTTGATTTGGCCGTTGACTTTCAGCCAGATCGCGCCCTCGGTGAAATGCCCAATAGAGTCGACTTTGTGCAATGCACCCATTGGGGCTGACATGTCAAAACTCTTGCCAATCTCCCAAGGTTTTCTTTCATTTTTCATAAGGTCTTGCAAGTCACGACGCGTCATGTCCAAGCCCAGCGTGTAACCCCAAACCATCTGTAGCGCTTGGTTGATGGGGATGTTTCGCCCCCCTTTGCCCAGTGCCGCAACCAATTCAGCTTCGTAGCTGTACTGCTTGGTCAAGGGCGGGTAGGGGTGATCGGCCACGGTGCCCGCGGGCACAAACTGAACCGCATCGGTTGGCTTTTGGAAAAAAAACGGCGGCTCACGGTTGGGGTCTGAGCCCATTTCTCGCGCATGGGCCGCATAGTTGCGACCGATGCAATAAATTCGCCTGACAGGGAACATTTGATCAGAGCCCACCACAGGGATATAGACTTGGGGCACTTCAAACGGTGTTTTGACCTTTTGCTGTGCTACGCCGGGGGTGGCGCAGCCAATCAGCGCGCCAGTCGAGACCAAGGCTGAGCTTTGGAAAAAATTTCGACGGTCCATTTTGTCTCCTGAAAAAATCTTTTTTAAGTATGCATGAAGCTTTCATTTCGGGCATTGGCATTATCCCGGGTCCAGTCACTTAGAATTTGGGCTTAACTCGGTTCCGTTTAGGGAATGTTCATGTCTTTGCTTTCGATTCGCGCCTCTTTGCTTGCTCTTGCCGCCAGTGTGCTCTTGGCCGCCTGCGGAGGCAGTTCCTCCAACCTGCCAGCGCCTCCTGTGGGCGGTTTGAGTTTGACTCCCGGGGACAGCCAAGTCACTGTCAGTTGGCAATCGGAGCCTGGCGTCGAATATTGGATTTTTGCAGCGCCTGGCAGCAACTTGAGTCTCTCCAATTGGCTGGCCACAGCGGGCTCGACCTACCGGCTCAAAGTCACATCACCCTATGTGATGACAGGTTTTAGCAACGGCCTGACATATTCATTCTTCATGACGGCGCGTGTCAATGGCGGCCCAGGCGGAGAGGCCACCCCCACGGTTTCGACCACCCCTCGCCTGTCTGGCACCGAATGGAGCGCTGGAAGCCGATTGAGCACAGGCACGCGCACTGGCCTGACGTTTGGAACCTTTGTTGATACCGCCACCAACACCGTTAAATCCTTGTACCTGAGCGTGGGCAATGCCGGCAGCCTTTATAAAGCGCCTGATATCAACAATTGGACGGCTGTCACCCCCCTGGTCAGCTCAGACCTGTACGCCGCGGGTTTTGGTTTCGCTAAATTCATGGCGGCTGGCGCAGCTGGCAAAGTGATTTACAGCGCAGATGCACAAACATGGACACAAGCCACCAGCATCACGAGCGAAAACTTGAATGCCATCAGCACCAACGGCAGCATTGCTGTGGCTGTGGGCAACAACGGCAGCATCATCAAGTCTACAGATGGCATCACTTGGACCTTAGCCGCCACGGTGCCAAGCAGCGCACATTTGTATGGGCTTGCCTACACGGTGGCTGGCACTTGGGTTGCGGTAGGCGCAGGGGGCACTTTATTGACGAGTTACGACGGCAGCAATTGGGCCTTGCAAACCACGGGCAGCACCGCCAACTTAAAAGCTGTCAACGCACTGGTCACCATGGTCGGTACCGCCGCTGGCTACACCTATGTGGCAGTGGGCGAACAGGGAACTGTTTTGACCAGCAATGACGCCGTCAAGTGGACCGCGCAAAGCGCCAACACCTCTGCAGATTTGAACGACATGCTGGCCATCAACCAATTTATTGCGGTGGGCTCAGGCGGCACCGTGATCACCAGCGTGGACGGCATCACTTGGACCCAGCAAACCAGCAACAGCACCGGCAATTTAACCAAAATGCTGCGCGCTGAAAATCAGTACTTGGTTGTCGACAACACGGGCGCCACGATCAACTCACACTGAGGATCAACCCTCAATTTGCAATTCTTGAATTTTTCGGGTGATGGTGTTGCGACCAATGCCCAACTTCATGGCCGCTTCAATGCGGCGCCCACGCGTGGTGGCCAAGGCCGCTTGAATCAGCAGTGTTTCAAAGCGCCGGGTCAAAACGTCCCACACATCTTGCCGCTCTGTGCCCAGCAGTTGCAGGGCCTCGACTTCCAAGGCGCTCTCCCAGCCCGGATTGGGACCTAAATTGATCCACGGGCTGGCTTTTTCTGGTGCACAGACACCAGAGCTTGGCGTCGTCGAATGCATCTCTGAGGTGTGAGGCCCTTCTGGCGCTGTCTGCACGGCGGCCTGCGGTGCAGTCGCTGGCGCATGCGACGCTGAGAAGGACATCACTTCAGGCGGAAGATCCTTGGACTCAATGACTTGCGCTGGCGCCATCACGGTCAACCAATGGCAAATATTTTCCAATTGGCGCACATTGCCAGGAAAATTAAATTGCCCCAGAACTTCCAAAGCATGTTCAGAAATGCGCTTGGGGTCGACCCCCAATTGATGTGCACTTTGCAGCAAAAAGTGTCGCGTTAGCATGGAGATGTCTTCGCGCCTTTCACGCAAAGCGGGCAAACGCAAACGAATCACATTCAAGCGGTGGTACAGATCTTCCCTGAATGCGCCTTCTTTGACGCGCTGCTCCAAATCTTGGTGCGTTGCGGCAATCACGCGCACATTGGCTTTGACAGCACTGTGCCCACCAACTCGGTAGAAATGACCATCTGACAAAACACGCAGCAACCGGGTCTGCAAATCAAATGGCATATCGCCGATTTCATCCAAAAACAAAGTGCCACCTTCGGCTTGCTCAAAGCGGCCGCGCCGCGAGCTTTGCGCACCTGTGAATGCGCCGCGCTCATGGCCAAACAATTCGCTTTCGAGCAAGTCTTTGGGAATGGCCGCTGTGTTGATGGCCACAAAAGGGCCGCCCGCACGCGTAGAGTGTTTGTGCAAGGCGCGAGCCACCAACTCTTTGCCAGAACCTGACTCGCCAGTGATCATGACCGTCACGTTGCTTTGCGACAAGCGGCCGATGGCCCTGAAAACATCCTGCATGGCCGGTGCTTGCCCCAGCATCTCGGGCGACGCGAGCATGTTCTCTTCGGCCACTTCTTCGCGTTGACTCTCCTCCAAGGCACGGCGAATCAACTCAATGGCCTTGGGCAAATCAAAGGGCTTGGGCAAGTACTCAAATGCACCATTTTGAAAGGCTGAGACGGCGCTGTCCAAATCGGAGTAGGCCGTCATGATGATGACTGGCAGTCCGGGCAGTTTTTGTTTCACCTGCGTCAACAAATCCAAGCCCGAGCCGCCAGGCATGCGAATGTCACTGACCAAGACCCGAGGGCCTTCACGGCCTTCTTCGGATGCCAGCGCTGCGAGCACTTCACGTGGGTTGGTGAAACTGCGTGTGGTCAAACCCTCGCGCAGCAGCGCCTTCTCCAAAACGAAGCGAATCGATTGGTCATCGTCTACGATCCAAATTGGCTTCATGGGACTTAACTTTCTCTGATCACTCAGGGCAAGGGAATCAAAATTTTGAAATTAGTCAATCCAGGCACACTGTCACACTCGATCGATCCATGGTGCTGCTGAACAAAGGTTTGCGCCAGCGTCAGGCCCAGGCCAGACCCCCCTTCCCTGCCCGAGATCAAGGGCAAGAAAATTCGGTCTTTGATCGAGTCAGGAACACCAGGCCCGTTGTCCATCACATGCAATTCCAATGCCAGTCGGTAACGCTGTTTGCCAAAGGTCACTTGCCGTGCTGACCGACTTTTCAGTGTGAGCACCGCATCGCCCGTGACAATGCGCTGCGCCAATGCTTGAGCCGCGTTGTGTGCAATGTTTAAAACGACTTGGATCAGTTGCTCGCGGTCTCCGCGAAACTCAGGGATCGATGTGTCGTAGTCACGCACCACCGACAGGCCCCGAGGAAACTCAGCCAGGATCAGCGAGCGCACCCGCTCAAAGACCTCGTGAATGTTCACATCACCCACCACATGCGGGCGCCTGTGCGGCGCCAGCAAGCGGTCGACCAAGATTTGCAGTCGGTCTGCCTCGCGGATGATGACTTGGGTGTACTCGGTCAACTCCTTGGCCTGGATTTCCATCTCGAGCAATTGAGCCGCCCCGCGAATGCCGCCCAAGGGGTTTTTGATTTCATGGGCCAAGTTGCGAATCAACTCTTTGTTGGCTTGGGCTTGGTCTAACAAACGCTCTTCACGGTCTTGCTTGGTTTGCTGCTCGATCGGCAACATTTCAACGATGGCTTCTCCAGCGCGGTCAGTTTGGGCCACGATCACATGCACAGGCAATGCGTCTTGCAGGTGGGTGCGGCGCAATACAGCGTCGTAGCGCAAGGCGCCAAATTCATTGTTTCGAACGCCCTTGAGCGCATGCTGCAAGGGCAAAGGGTCGGCAAAGTAGTCGTCTAACGAAAGGCCTTCAAGGCTGCGGCGAGACTGGCCAATCACATCCTCTAGCGCGGCATTGGAAAATATCAAAAGACCTTGCGCATTCAGCACCGCCACGGGAGTGGCCAGCAAGTCCAGGGCATGAAAACGCAGCAGCGCTGACTCAAGCTTGGCATTCATCTGCAGCCCTCATTTCACGGCCACGGGGGCATCGCTGTAGCGCGACAACTCCCGCTGCAAGGCCAGCATGTCGCGCTCAGAGCGTTGCATATTGGATTGGAGTTCATTCACACGGGCCAAGTACTTGGCGTGATTTTTGGCTTCACCATCCAAGGGCGTGGGCTGTCCTTGATTGAAATCTTGCACCAATTTCGCATGTTTTTCTTTGGCTTTTAGCCACTCATCCTCCAAGATGGCGCGCGCCTGGAATCGGCGCTGTTTTTGCTCCTCAGACAAAGGCGCTGGCAGCGCTGCGTTGGGCCTGGCTTGCTCGCTTGGTTTTTTGAGCAGTGGAGGGCCCTCAATTTGCGTGTAATTGGGCAGCGTCATGCGCTCACAAACTTGGCCTGGCGCAGGCAAATTGGTGAGCTCTTGTCCGCAGCGAAAAACAGCCGCTTGGGGCCACGCCCAAGGGCTCCAAAATAACCCGCCCAACAGCAAAGCGCGCCAGCCCATCAAGCTTGGCTGGCGGGTTTTGCTGCTTCGGCGCAGGCTCACTGCAGAGGCACTGACTGGGTTCATTTTTCCAATTCGCTGATCAAAAAAAAGGACAGCGCGAGCCGTCCTTTTCGGTCGGGCTCATGGGGCCCTGCTGCTGTGCTTTACAGCGAGTAGTACATCTCGTATTCGATCGGGTGCACGGCTTGACGGAAACGTGTGACCTCGCCCATTTTGAGTTCGATGTAAGCATCGATCATGGAGTCGGTGTACACGCCGCCTTTGGTCAAGAAGGCCCGGTCTTTGTCCAGATAATCCAGCGCTTGGTCCAAGCTGTGGCAAACGGTTGGCACCAATGCGTCCTCTTCGGGAGGCAAATGGTACAAATCTTTGGTGGCAGCTTCGCCAGGATGGATCTTGTTTTCGATACCGTCCAAGCCCGCCATCATCAGCGCGGAGAAGCACAGATAAGGATTGGCCATGGGGTCAGGGAAACGCGCTTCAATGCGGCGGCCTTTGTCAGACGCCACGTGTGGAATGCGGATCGAAGCAGAGCGATTGCGGCTGGAGTAAGCCAACTTCACGGGCGCTTCAAAACCTGGCACCAAACGCTTGTAGCTGTTGGTGGTGGGGTTGGTGATGGCGTTCAAAGCACGAGCGTGTTTGATGATGCCGCCAATGTAGTACAGCGCAAAATCAGACAAGCCTGCGTAGCCATTGCCTGCGAACAAGTTTTTGCCGTCTTTCCAGATGGACTGGTGAACGTGCATGCCCGAGCCGTTGTCGCCAACCAAAGGCTTGGGCATGAAGGTGGCTGTCTTGCCGTAGGCATTGGCCACATTCCACACCACATATTTCAGTGTTTGGGTCCAGTCAGCGCGCTCAACCAAAGTGCTAAAGCGTGTGCCAATTTCGTTTTGGCCAGCGCCTGCCACTTCGTGGTGGAACACCTCCACAGGGATGCCCATGGATTCCAAAATCATGACCATTTCAGCGCGAATGTCTTGCGTGCTGTCAACGGGCGGCACGGGGAAGTAGCCACCTTTGACCGTTGGGCGGTGACCGCGGTTGCCACCTTCCATTTTCTTGGCGCTGTTCCAAGGGGCTTCGTAATCGTCGACCTTGAAGAAGGTGCCTGACATGTCACTGCCAAAGCGGACGTCGTCAAACAAGAAGAACTCAGGCTCGGGCCCGAAATAGGCTGTGTCGCCCAAGCCGGAGGCCTTCAAATAGGCTTCAGCGCGCTTGGCGATAGAGCGGGGATCGCGATCATAGGCTTTGCCGTCACCGGGCTCCAAAACGTCGCAGCTCAGGATCAAGGTGGTCTCTTCAAAGAAGGGGTCCAAATTGGCTGTATTGGGGTCGGGCATCAAGAGCATGTCGGAGGCTTCAATGCCTTTCCAACCGCCAATGGAGGAGCCGTCAAAGGCATGACCATCGGAGAACTTGGCTTCGTCAAAATGCGAAACAGGCACGGAAACGTGCTGCTCTTTGCCTCGGGTGTCGGTGAAACGGAAGTCAACAAATTTGACTTCATTCTCTTTCACCATCTTCATCACGTCTGCGACGGTCTTTGCCATCAGAATCTCCTATTGGGATGGGTATTGATTGATCGGTATTGTCTGGATTGCAGTTTCTGTGCCATGTTCATAGCGCTGGTTGCAAACCAAGCCCTCTATTGTGCCCCGAGTGGCATTAGCGCTAGGAGGCTATGCCAAGGTATTTTTCTCCGATTTCAATGCACCGTTAAGTCGCATTATCGCACCATATTGGTGCTGTAGACATTAACGCACCATTTCGGGGCCAAATTCGAGTTTAAACGCCTTTAAGCCATCTTTCAGATCGGCATAAGCCTGGTCTGCAAGGCCTGGCTCACCCTTGACACCGAGTTCTATGTGGCGACCCCACTGTGGATGGTCGACGCTGGGCAGGCTGAAGACCTTGACGCCGGCGTGGGCCGCCTCAATGGCCTCCATCAAGGGGGTCAAAGTAGCCTCCATGGCGCCAAAAACGATGATGGATTTTTCAACGCGCGCAGGTGCTGCGCCCCAGTGCAGACAAAAATCATCGAGCACGGCCTCCATCATGGGCCAGGCCATGACGGGAAAGCCAGGAACAAAGTGAACCCGACCTTGCCCCGCACCAGCACAACTGAAGCCGGGAATCTTGTTGTAGGGGTTCAGGATGATGCTTGCACCCTGGGGGAAAGTGCCCATGTTCAGTCGGTGCAGGTTGTCGTGCCGCTCTGGTTCAAAAGCCACGCCTTGCTCTTGAGCTGTGTCGCGCATGCGTTCATGAATCAATGCTTTGGCTTGCGGGTGCAATGCCAGCGGCACACCCAGCGCCTTGGCAGCGCACTGGCGCGTGTGATCGTCTGGCGTAGCGCCAATGCCCCCGCAAGACACCAGCACATGGCCTGAGGTGAAGGCTCTTTGCAACACTTGCGTGATGCGCTCTGGCGAATCGCCGACATATTCGGCATAAGCCAATTGCAAGCCGCGAGCGCTTAACAATTCAATGAATTTAGGCAGGTGTTTGTCTGTGCGTTTGCCAGACAAAATTTCATCGCCGATGATGATCAAGCCCAAATCAGGCATTGCATTTTTTTTCATAGGACCAGGGGCTCCGTGGTTTCGACAGGGGGGCTTTGCATGTCCAAAGGCTCATTTCTCAAGTCATTCAGTGCGTCGAGCAAAAAATGCGCGAACCACAAAGCCGAAAAAGCAAAGACCAAGGTGTAGATCCAAACCGCAATCGGAATAAGAACCACAAAGGCAGCGGCAAACAATGCTCCCGAGGCCCAAATCAAACTGGGCGCAGCGCCCATCATGCCAGTCAATACACCCATGCCCAAGAGCGTGAACCTGTAGCGGCGCAACAGTTCCAAACGTTCTTCACGCAGCGCATGCTCGGCCAGCACATCAAACGCCATCACACGGTAAGTCAACCAACCCCAAATCAAGGCGGGCAGCAGCATGGCCAGCGGGGGCACCCACCACATCGGCAAGGTCAAGATCAATACCAACAGCGCCAGCAGCGCCGAGGCAAGCGACCAGATCACACCTTGCAGCGTGGAGCCGCCGTGCTTGCGCTGAAGATCGGGAAAGCGTCTTTGCGCGACCAAATTCACAAGCGCTGGCGTCATCATGAAAGACACCGCCAGCAGCGCCATGACCACCACCAAGGGCGTGATGCTGAAGATCACCACCAAGGGCGCCACCACCGATTTCAAATTGCGCAGCCCCACGTAATCGAGCCAACCCCAGGCCCAAGACCAAAGGCTGTTGGCTTCGAGCAAACTGCGCACCCACTGCAGCGCTGCCTCCCAATACAAGAACCCCAAGCCCAACACGGTGATGGCCATCAAAATCAAGGGCAAGAGCGATAGCAGCACCACTTTGGGATGCACACAATAGGCGGTTGCTCGCCAAAAAGAGTCAAGCCATCTTTTCATGATTGAAACAACCTTTGAAGGCCTCGTTTTTGTTGCGCCCAAAATCCGCGGCCGTAATCTCGGCCTTGCTCGACCTGATCGCGCACGCCGGTGGGGTCGTAGCGATTTTGAAAACTGGCTGTTTTGAAAAGCATGTCCCAGCACGGCAACAAGACGCCAAAATTGTGGCCGCCCAAAGTGTGGGGGCCTTGCGTTTCGTGGCCCACTCCGATGCTGTGGTGCAAGCGGTGAAAGCGCGGGCTGACCCACAAGCGATCACCCCAGAAACCAAAGCTGCACTTGAAATTGGCATGCTGCAAGCTCTCGCTCAATTGACTCAGTGCCACCAATGCCACGAATTGGCCTGGCCCGACCCCAATCAACAAGGCCAGCATTGACAGCAGCAAAGTGGTGACCACATCGTCGAGCACATGATTGCGATTGTCACTCCACATGGTCATTTGACGCTGAGAGTGATGCAGTGAATGCAAAGCCCACCACGCATTGGAGCCGTGCTGCGCGCGGTGCACCCAGTAGTTCGCGAAGTCAAACACAATCAAGTACAAAATAAAACTGAAAACTGCGCCGTCGCTCACGCCGGGCCACAGTGCGTCCAAATGAAAAGTTGGAAAACCCTCTGCGCGAAGGTTTCCAAAAATCGATTCCAAAATATTTTCGAAACTGAAAAACATCATCAGCTTGAACAGGCCTAATCGGTGAATCAATGTGTACAACACATCCACCTTGACGGCTTGGGCATCTTGCACCGGCTCGACCGGGCGCCAACGTTCTAGGGGGCCAATGACCAGCACCAACACCAGCACTTGCAACAAACCCACCAGCAGCCAACCGGTGCCATCGTAGGCCTTGTCCAGCAAATTACCAGCGCCCCAAGCAAAGGCCAAGGGCTGCACCACCGATTCAAAAAAACTCAGTTGCACCCACACATAAGCATCCACCAAACTGTCGAACAAGTTCATGGTTGGCGCGCCCCTTGTGTCAAAGCGGGCTGAGGGTTGGCCTGAGATTTGAACCATGCTTGGTAATCGGGGTGATCACGCAAACTGGCGAAACAAAAACCCTTGGCTTTCAGGCCAATGATCAGGGGCTCTAAAACGCTTGGCGCCCAGGGCTCTTGGCGTGACCAAATGCCCAGATGAGCCATCAAAATATCGCCGCTTCGAATATTTTTCAAAGCACTTTGCAAGAGTTGCTCGTTGCTGTGCGTTTGACTGGAGAGTTCATCGCCTAAAAACCCCGCTGGCGCCCAGGCCACATGCGCAAAGCCACACGCGCGCGCGGCTTGCAAAAGGGCTGGCGAAGTTTTACCGCCAGGCGCTCTGAACAAGGGCAAACTGGGCTGGCCCGTCATGACTTGAAGGCGGTTTGCGGCTTGGCGCAAGTTGGCACAGTATTGATCGGCAGTCCAGCTGAGGTTTTGCCCGGCCTGCGCGCCCGCGCTGGGGCGGATTTTGAAGCTGGCAGGGCCTGCGTCTGCGCGCCAATAGGCATGGTCATAGGTATGCGAGGCAAAGCTGTGTCCTTCGGCTGCGCGGGCTCGCCACCACGGGGCCCAGTGTTCGCCCAAAGAGCCATCACCGGTTTGGGTTTTTTCATGCGCCGCGAAAAATGTGACAGGCACTTGCTGCTGCTTTAAAACTTGCGCAATCAAAGGGGCCACCGCCATGTGCCCAGTGTCAAAGGTCAAGTAAATCGGCTGCTTGCACGCAGCCCATGCAGGGGGCGCGGCAATGCACAGCGCAATCAAAATGCGGTCAAAGAGAAATCTAAAAATCAACACTGGCAACCTTCATGAATGCACCCAGATCACGCACAGCACGGACTTTCAACAAAGGGAAAGAACAGGCTCAAGTGTACTGTTGAAGAAATGCCCTGCTGCTGTGCGGGTCTGCACCTTTGCGAGTCTGGCCAGTGATGCCAAAATGCGTCTTCATGAATTCACATCAAAGCTTACGCGTTTTAGGCGTGTCATTGGAAATTCAGCACATTGCTGGGCCGCCCCACAACCGCCTTCCGGTCTGTGTGTTTTTGCACGAGGGTCTGGGCAGTGTGGCACTTTGGAAGGAGTGGCCGCAGCAAGTCTGCGGCATGCTAGGCTGTACTGGACTGGTTTATTCCCGCCAAGGCTACGGCCAATCAGCCTGTGTGCCCCACGTTCGCGCAGAAACCACCATGACCCCCCAAGGCTTGCGGCAAGGCCGACTGCAACCGGACTACTTGCACCAAGAGGCACTGGAAGTTTTGCCGGCCCTGCTGCAGCTGTGCGGCATTCAACAGCCCTTGCTGATCGGTCACTCCGATGGTGCCAGCATTGCCTTGATTCATGCCAGCCAAAGGCCTGTTGCCGCATGTGTGGTGCTGGCCCCGCATGTCATGGTGGAGTCGATTGCTTTGCAAGCCATCGGCCAAGCGCGCGACAACTATGCCGCCTTGAAACCACGCCTGAGTGCCTTTCACAAAGATGTGGACTGCGCCTTTTGGCAATGGAACGATGTGTGGCTCAGCCAAGGCTTTCGCAGTTTTGACATTCGGCCTTTGCTGCACGGCATTCAAGCACCGCTGCTGGCCATTCAAGGGCACGACGACCCTTACGGCACGATGGCACAAATTGACGACATTGCCCAGCACGTGCCGCAGGCCCAGTTACTCAAACTGCCTGACTGCGGGCACAGCCCGCATCGTGATCAACCCAGCGCGGTGTTAGAAGCCTTGAAGTATTTTTCCAAATCACTGGGTGACAACCAGCGCCACTGACCTGGCGCCAAGTCTTGCGGCAATTGCAAATTTCCAATGGCGCTGCGGTGCAGGCCTTCAACGCGGTTGCCCACAGCGGCCAGCATGCGTTTGACTTGGTGGTATTTGCCCTCGGTCAAAGTCAGGCGCAAGTGCGTTGACTCAACGCGCTCGCATGCGGCTGCCTTGACCGGTTTGGGGCTGTCATCGAGCACCACACCGGCCAATAAATTGGCAATTTGATCGTCGCTGATCTCATGCTTGGTGGTGACCTCGTAGACCTTGGGCACGTGGTGCTTGGGAGAGCTCATGCGGTGGATGAACTTGCCATCGTCCGTCAACAAGAGCAAGCCGGTGGTGTCTTGGTCTAAGCGCCCTACCGCTTGAACGCCTTGTACCGCTGCTTTTTGGGGGCGAGTGCGCAAGGGGCTTGGCAGCAAGGTGTAGATACTGGGCCAGGTCGATGGCTTTTGCGAACACTCGGTGCCTGCAGGTTTGTGCAGCATCAAATAGGCACGTTCTTGGTACGGCCACTCTTGGCCTTGCACTTTGAACACCAAGCCCTCTGGCTCAAACAGGCTACCCGGGTCGCTTTGCTCTTGGCCTGCCACCCAGACATAGCCTTGCTGCACCAAGCCGGCGCACACCCGGCGTGTGCCAAAGCCTTGACTGAAAAGAATATCTTCCAGGCGCAAAGGCTTCATGCCGCGAACTTTCTTTGTCGCAGCCTGCGATTATTTGAGCGCCTTGAAACGCACGCGTTTGGGTTTGGCACCCTCTTCTCCCAAGCGCCTTTTTTTGTCGGCTTCGTACTCTTGGTAGTTGCCATCAAAAAAGACCCATTGGCTGTCGCCTTCAGCAGCCAAAATGTGCGTGGCAATGCGGTCTAAGAACCAGCGGTCATGGCTGATCACCATGACAGAGCCGGCAAATTCAAGCAAGGCGTCTTCCAAGGCCCGCAAGGTCTCCACGTCCAAGTCGTTGGAGGGCTCGTCCAGCAGCAAGACGTTGCCGCCCTCAATCAAAGTTTTGGCCAAATGCAGACGGCCGCGCTCGCCGCCAGACAGCATGCCAACTTTCTTTTGTTGGTCGCCGCCGTTGAAATTAAAGCGGCCGCAATAGGCACGGCTGGGCATTTGGAATTTGCCCACGTTGATGATGTCCAAGCCGCCTGAGACATCTTCCCAAACGGTTTTTTCATTGGACAAGTCGTCGCGATTTTGGTCGACAAAAGCCATCTTCACAGTTTGGCCAATTTTCACCGTGCCGCTGTCTGCTTTTTCTTTGCCCGAGATTAATTTGAACAAGGTTGACTTGCCCGCTCCATTGGGGCCAATGATGCCCACAATGGCGCCAGCGGGTACTTTGAAGCTCAGGTTGTCGATCAGCAAACGGTCGCCAAAGGATTTGCTGACGTTGGTGAACTCAAAAACTTCATTGCCCAAACGCTCGGCCACAGGGATGAAAATTTCTTGCGTCTCATTGCGTTTTTGATAGTCGTAATCACTGAGTTCTTCAAAGCGTGCCAAGCGTGCTTTGCTTTTGGCTTGGCGGCCTTTCGGATTGGAGCGAGCCCATTCCAATTCCTTTTTCATGGCCTTGCTGCGCGCGTCTTCGGTGCGTTGCTCTTGGCCTAAGCGAGTATCTTTTTGCTCCAACCAATGGGAGTAGTTGCCTTTGTAGGGGATGCCGTGACCGCGGTCGAGCTCCAAAATCCATTCGGCCGCGTTGTCCAAGAAATAACGATCGTGGGTGATGGCCACCACAGTGCCAGGAAAGCGCTGCAAGAACAACTCCAGCCAGTCGACACTTTCTGCGTCCAAGTGGTTGGTCGGCTCGTCCAGCAGCAGCATGTCGGGGCGGCTTAGCAGCAATCTGCACAAGGCCACGCGGCGCTTCTCGCCGCCAGACAGTTTGCCGATGATGGCATCCCATGGCGGCAGTCTGAGCGCGTCAGCAGCAATTTCAAGTTGGTGGTCAGAGGCGTCGCCCGCTGTGGCAATGATGGCTTCGAGCTTGGCTTGTTCTGCGGCCAGGGCATCAAAGTCTGCGTCTTCTTCGGCGTAGGCGGCGTAGACCTCCTCCAGGCGCGATTGCGCGGCCTTGACTTCCCCCATGCCGCCTTCTACGGCTTGGCGCACTGTTTCATCGGGGTCCATTTGCGGCTCTTGCGGCAAGTAGCCAATTTTCAGGCCCGCCATGGGAATGGCTTCGCCTTCGATTTCGGTATCGATGCCGGCCATGATTTTGAGCAAGGTTGACTTGCCTGAACCATTGACACCGAGGACGCCAATTTTGGCGCCAGGAAAAAAGCTCAAAGAAATGTCTTTGAGAATATGCCGCTTGGGCGGCACGATTTTGCCGACGCGGTTCATGGAAAAAACGTATTGGGCCATGGCTGTGCTGCTCTTAAAAAGAAGGGAAAAGATAAATTTCCATAACTCTCGATTATCCCAGTCTTTTTATTCAGCTTGCTTGAAAAGCCCATTGCAGGGCCCTGGGCTCTACAAAATTCGATCTGAGGCTTTGCCTGGGCGATTGGAAAACTGCACCCGACTGTCTTGAATTTCCAGCTGCAGGCGCACGGCGCGTCCGCCATATACCTGCGCTTTGAGCCATTCGCATTCGGCATCCAAAGCCTCTTGGGACTTCAAATTACAGGACCAAACACGGCCTTCGGCGTCCCAGCGATAGCCTCTGGCTTTGAGCTTGTCTTTGCTCTCAAAGGGTGAGCCTGTGGCGCGCAAGACAGTGCGTGGGTTTTGCGCTGAAGCGATCAGCTGCAGCAAACCTGTGCTCGCCTGTGAAGCGCCTGCGACTTGGAACTGCCCACTGGTTTTGACCGCCTTCAATGGCGCCAGCAACACTTGCAGCACCGCATGGCAGTCCACTTGCGCACGGTGTGCGTCATAAAACAAGCCGCACTCACTGGCCAAAAACTCCAACTTGGCCGAGCCCCTGCCTTGGGCTTTCCAGTCGATACCGGCAAAGGAGCAGGCCCAGGGCTTGGACTCAAAAACTTCGAGCCTGGCTTCCACGAAGGGCCGGTCAAACGCCGCGTTGTGCGCCACGATCAAGTCGGCACGCGCAACCATGTCCTGCACCTTGGCCTCATTCAAGTGTTGACCGGTGACGTCCGCATCGGTGATGCCGGTGAGTTGGGTAATTTCAGGTGAAATGGGACGGCAGGGATCCTCAAAACCTTCGTAAATTTCAACCGGCCCCACGGGCAAACCAGTCTGCAAATCAATGTCAACAGCCAGCATGGCCAGTTCAATGATTTTTTCAGTTTTGTAATCCAGCCCCGTGGTCTCTGTGTCCAAAATCAACATGCGCGTTATTGCTGCGCCACTGGCGGGGCCAAAATCCAGTTTCGGGACCAAGCGACGTTTGACTTTGTAATCGGGGTGTGCGGACAAAGCTTGCGCCATGTCTTCCAGCGAAAGTGTCTGGTCAAGCGGCGCGCTGGCATCAAGGTCAAATTGGAGTTGGGTCATTTTCTTTTTTGAAAAAGTTGAATAGTCATCACTTGAGCGCATCCGACAAACCACCGCTGCGCCAGACCTGTTGCTGCACTGCTTGATAAAGCACTGATTGCGAGGGCAGCCACCAGCTTAATTTATTTTTCGCGCGGGTGATGCCAGTGTACAAAAGCTCTCGGGTTAAAACCGGTGAAGGTCGATCTGGCAAGACCATCAAGACATGCTCGTATTCTGAGCCTTGTGACTTGTGAACTGTCATGGCCCAGACAGTTTCAACCTCCTCCAAGCGAGACGGCAGCACCCAGCGCACACCCCCTTGACCATCCGCAAATGCAACGCGCAAACCCTGCGCCGTGGGCAAGCATTGCCCGACGTCACCGTTCATCAATTTCAACTGGTAATCATTGCGCGTGAGCATCACCGGGCGCCCCACAAACCAAGCCTCTTGGTGCTGGGTTGTGGCTTGCGTGAAGCCCAAGGCACGACTCAATTGTTGATTGATGGCCTCCACCCCCCATGGGCCATGGCGCAGCGCGCACAAGACTTGAAATTCGGCGAAGGCTTGCATCAACGACAAGGCCAAGGCGTCAGTGCACACAGCGCCCGGTTGACGCATGGGTGCAAGGTGCGCAAGCCACGTTGTCCAGCCTGCACGGGCGGACTCTGGTGTGATAGGAAGTTGTATACAGTTTTGCCATAAGCCCTGGGCCGCGGCGCTGTCGCCGGCATTCACAGCCAGCGCCCATTGCCCGATGTCACTGTGCGCTTGGAAACGTCGACTGCGCCGGAGCATGACGGTTTGCTGCGCCAAGGCCCCAGCATCTGGCTTTGCCGAACGAACCCATGGTGTGAAATCTTGCCGTGTTCGCTGCTGCAGCCATTCCAAGGTTTGGGCGCTGTAGGAAAACTGATCTGCGCCCGAACACAATTGAGACCACACGGCACCCGCCTCGACCGAGGCCAATTGGTCTTTGTCGCCCAGCAGCACCAAGCGTGCAGACACAGGCACCATGCCCATCAAGCGCGCCATCAATTCCAAATCGATCATGGAGGCCTCGTCCACCACCACCAAATCGGTGGCCAAGGGCTCAAACGCTCTAAGCGGTGCATCGGGCATATATTGCAAAAGTTGATGCAGCGTGACGGCTTGCACTGGAATGCCTTGCTCATAGCCCGCAGGCAAACTGGCCAAGGCATTTTGGATGGACTGACTCAATCGGCTGGCCGCTTTGCCGGTGGGCGCTGCCAAATGAATGCGCAAAGGCGCTTGCCCGAGCACGCTCGCTTCGCGTTGCAACAAGGCCAACAAGCGCACCACCGTCGTGGTTTTGCCAGTGCCAGGCCCTCCTGTGATCAAGGTCATGCCTTCGCGCGCTGCCAAAGCACATGCTGTTTTTTGCCAATCCACTTCATCACCGGATGGAGGGAACAGCACATGGAGCATGTCTGCCAAATTTTGCGGCTCAGGACGCGGCGCGAGCAGCCTGTCCGCGATGGACTTCAAGATGGCTTGTTCCGCCGCCCACGCACGGCGCAGATACAGGCGCCTGGGCACACCTGCTGCATCCATCGTCAGCACCATCGGACTGCCCGGGCCTTGGACCCACGGCAAACTCAGTGCCGCCTGTGGCCAGGGATTATCGGCAGATGGGGGAAGGCCCAATAAGGGCCACACCAACTTGCTCCAACCGAGCAAAGTCAACGGGTCTTGCCACAGCGCCAACAAATCCAAGCAAGCATGGCCTCGGCCCATTTGATGGCTCACCAGTGCAGCCAAGTGCGCATGCAAGGGGTCAGGCGAGGGCATGCGATCTTGCAGAAATGCGACCCACGCTTGGTCCAGTGGCGTCCAAGGCAATCCCAAGCGCAAGGTCTCAGATTTCATGTCAGCACCTGTGACAAGGGCTTGACCAAGGCTTGAGCACTTGACTTGCTGATGGTGGCAAAGGCCTGGTCCAATTTCTCGATCAAGGCTTGAGGCGGGCAATGGCTGTATACACCTTGGCCGGGCTGGTCAATGCCGCGGGCAAAGAGGTACACCGCTCCGCCCATGTGCTGGGCATATTGATAACCCACCAAGCGGCTTTTAAGCAATCGGTGCAAGGCCAGCACATACAAGGTGTACTGAACATCGTAGCGATGGCTGAGCAAACTGCTCAGCAAATTGTGCGCGTCATATTGCGGCAATTTATTGGACTTGTAATCGAGCACGTAATAACGCCCCTGCTGCTCAAAAATAAGGTCCATGAAACCGGTCAACATGCCCTCCAAGTTGCGGGGCTGCAAAGTTTCACGCGGGTGCCCTGGGTGCAGTTGCTCGGTGATCCACTGGTCCATTTTCTGCACCGACAGTCCATGGGCCAGCAAGGTGAATCCCATTTCTGGCCATGCACGATTGAGATGGAGTTGCGACAAGGAAAACTGCTGGGGCGCGCCGGCGCTAGTGCTTGCGCAGCCCAAAGGCAATTGCGCGCAAGCGCAGGCCTTGACCCATTCAAGCATCAGTGTTTGCTCTGGCTGTGTGAGTTGCAAACTGTTGGCCTGAATTTTCCACCACTGCTGCCATCGAGCGTGCAACAAGCCGTCTTGCGGGTTGATCTCTTGAAGCAGCGGCCAGCCTTCGCGAAGTTGCCATTCGAATACATCATGCAGCAAACTGCCGTATGCACTGCCGGCTGGAAATGCGTTGTATGCCGGTTGAGTCTCAGCCACCATGATGTCTTGCACCAGATCCAACCCAAGGGCTTGGGTCGCTGGTTTGGGGCTGTCAATTTGCGCGTCTTGCATGCGCTCGTCCCACTCTGAACGCACGGCGTTCAGGCTCGCATCATGCGCATCGACTCCTTCCCCTGCAGCCCCGCCCAAATGGCGCGTCAAAGCACTGAAACTGGCACTCCTAGCGGCCCGCGGCAGGCTACGCGATGGGGTTTTGGCCAGCGTTGGGGTGCCCTTGGCAACTGACTTGGATACAAACATGTGATCCAGCGGTTCGGGGGCCATGACAACCTCAATGTGATCACACGTTTTCAAGCGCTCCAAGCAGCCAGGCAAGTCATCCGCAGATCTGCGTCCCAACACATAGCTCAATGCACTGCGAGGGCCACTCCCACTGGCCGTGAAATCTTGACTTCGGTTGGCTACGCCCAGCCACATGGCTTGTTTGGCGCGGGTCATGGCCACATACAGCAAACGGATGTCTTCCCAGAGGCGCTGTGCATCGTCCCGAGAACTGCCCTTTTCTTCAGGCCTGAAATTGGCTGCAAAAGGCAGGAACACCAAGGGATACTCTAATCCTTTGGCTTTGTGCTGCGTGATCACCTGGACCAAGTCGGCGTCGGTTTCCAATCGCATTTGCGCAGCCTCACCCTGCGCGTTGGGGTCGATCAATTGCGCATTCAAATACCGCAGCAAAGCACTTTCGCCCTGCAAACTTGAACTGACTTTTTGCAACAAATCACCCAAGTGCAGCAAGTTGGTCAATCGGCGTTCAGCACTGTCACCCAAGGCCTGCATGCGTTGTCCAATTTCTTGCTCATGCAGTATTTGATTGAGCATCGGCAAGAAGCCTTGTCGCTGCCAAGTTTGATGCCACGCATTGAAACGCTCGACCCACAAGTCCCAAGCCGCCTCATCTTGCAAGGCAAATTCGATTTCATTCAAACTCAATGATAGGGTGCGGGTGGTCAGGGCAGCGCGCAGAAATTTGACGTTGCGCGCTTGCACAACGGCCAACAAAATACACGCCAGATCCAAGGCTTCGCGCGAGGCAAAAACACTTTCACGGTCTGACAAATAAACACTTCTCACACCTCGCTGTGCCAAGGCTTGTCGAATGTGCTTGGCCTCTTTGCCATCGCGCACCAGCACCGCCATTTGCCCTGGCTTGGCCACCTCTTGGTTGAGCAACTTGACCATTTCGCTGGCGCACACTTGGGCCATGTGCGCAGCATAGTCTTGTCCACTGAGTGCTTTTACAGTTTGCCAATGCCAGAGTGTCAACCCAGGTAAGTGCTGCCCTTGTGCCCCCCTCAAACCCAATGCTTTGGGTGGCATGCAGGTTTCAACTGGCTCAAAGCTCACAGTGTCAAATGGCTGCTGCGCATGGCCAAAAACGTGATTGACTGCGGCCACAACGGCCTGAGATGATCGGTGGTTTTGAGTCAAGCTGAACACAGCTTGGGCGCTCGTTCTGGCCGCCATGTACGTGGGCAAATCAGCCCCGCGAAAACTGTAAATGGCTTGCTTGGGGTCACCGATCATGATGAGCGTGGCCGCTTCGGGCGGACCCGCATAAATTTGCTGCAAAGTGCCGTATTGCCAAGGATCGGTGTCTTGAAATTCATCGACCAAGGCCACTGGGAATTGTTGCCGAATGACTTCGGGCAAGTGGCTTGCCGGTGTTTTCACTGCATCGAACAAGTCTTTCAACAAATCGGAAAAATCAAATGCCGCATGCATCGATTTGTACGCTGCGTAAGCTTGCCCGATTTGCTGCGCAGCATGGCGCAACAAGCCTTCGCCAATTTGCGGCTCTTGTCCTTGGACCTGCTGCCATTTTTCAAACGCTGCGTACAGGCCCCACGCATCGGTGAACGCCGCACCCGCAGCTTTGACCGAGCCTGAAATTTTGGGCCAGGTGAATTTCTCCAGCAACTCCAAGTCAAGTTCTTCGCCTTGACCCCATGCTTGCAACTGACTCAAAAAATAGGCGTGCTTATGGGCTCGGTAAATAGTGCCCTTCAGATCATTCGCCAAGGCCTGCGCCAAGTGCTGCAAAATTGAACCTGAATGGGTTGCCATGACTTGGCGTGCATCCGTTTGCGCTTGAACTTCCAGCTCACGCCATTGGACCCAAGCCTGCGCTTGCGTCAAAGGGTCTTGTGCCAAAGTCTCGGCCACACTTTGCTGGCGCAAGAGGTCTTGCTGCTGCCACATGGGTGCGAGTTTTCTCAGCAAGGCTTCAGGCGAAGCGCCCAACTCTCGCAGCGCCCCCAGATGGTTTTCTGGCATCGGGTAGAGCCACCTTCGCCAATAATCCTTGACCAAACGCAGCTTCAAGGCAGGCCCTTGGTCTAAGTGCTTTTGATCAAACAAACTGCGACTCTCAAACGCGTGCTGGCGCAGCATTCGGCTGCACCAACTGTGAATGGTCAGCACCGCCGCTTGGTCCATCGACTGCGCAGCTTGATCGAGTTGCTGCGCATAGAGCGCGTTTTGATCCGTGCCTAACTCTGCCTGCAAATCATGCAAGAACGCATCACCTGCATCTTGGTTTTTGAAAAACCGAGCAGCTTGCACCAACCGATCACGAATGCGCTCACGCAACTCCGCAGTGGCCGCCTCGGTGAAAGTCATGACTAAAATTTGCGACGGCATCAAAGGCTTGAAGGCGCGGCCATGGCCCAAGACCAAACGAACATACAAAGCGGCCAGTGTCCATGTTTTGCCCGTCCCTGCACTGGCTTCGATCAATTGAACGCCCTGAAGCGGCAGACTCAAGATATCGAGTTTTTTCAAAAGAGGGCTCATCCAGCGCCCCCTTGGAACACCGCTTGCCGGGCCAGTTCACCATACATTCGTTCGGCCAGTGATGAGAAGTTTTGCACTGCCTCGCCCTGAACCAGCAGGTCCTCAAAATTATCAAAGGATCGCTGCACATAAGCCGAGCGCTCCCAATCGCCAAATTTTTGAAAGCCCCCGCGGAATGCGGCCTCTGCCTTTTCCATCGCTTTTTCACAGTCAGCCGATGAACCGTTGGTCGCTGCAGATGGCTTGGCCATCGCTTGCGAAAATGCCAAGCCAGCCAGTGATGTCATGGGTAAAATATTTTGCCAAGCTTGCGCGTACAAGGCCAACCAATCTTCCAGTAATGTGGTGGCCAATGCCTTGTCAAGCGGGGGCAGCATGGCCACGCCGTCCACACCCACCAAGGCGGAGGTGACGCTCCAACCCGCCGAACTGAGCAAAACATGCGTACTCCACAGGGGCAGCAAAACATCCAAGCGCGCTTGCTTTTCGGCTTGCTTGCCCCGAGCAATGGCGCCAGGCCGCAAGTACATGAGCAAGCAAGCTTGAGGGCCTTTGCGCAAGCCGGTCACATCGCCTTCGATTTGCACCGGGCCCCATGGCATAGCCAGCATCACATGCACCGTCTGAGGCCCCAGCGTTTCCGGAAAATCATGCGCCACGCCAGCGGCACGCTCGCGCACGCGCTGTGCATTGCTGATCAACGTTTTTTCTGCTTGTTGACCCCAAGCGCCCATTGGCAATTGCCCCGATAAAACCATTTCCTGATGGGCCTGAGACAACTCTGGCGCCTGCAGCAAGCCTTGTCCGAGTTGGTGCTTGACCAGCCCATTGATTTCGAATGCTTCGTCATCTTGCAAGGCATCTTCGGGGCCTTGCAAGTGCACTTGCAAACGACTGCGCCAATAGACCTCCACCGGCTGCCTCAAAAGGCGAGTGCACTCGTTCAATGTCCACTGTGGGGACTGCCACATGACAGGCGTCTTCTCGCGCTCTAGGCTGACCGGTGCTTGCAGTGCCTTCTGCCAATCTGTGGCATAGGTGAAAAATTCACTGTCAGGCTCAAAGTAACGCGCCGAAAAAGCTTGCAAGGGTTGCAGTGGGGCCTGTGTTTCAGGCGCAAATCGGGCGTTCAAAAAATCAAGCAGTTGCGCCAACAAAACAGAGGGGGGCATTTTTTGATTATCAGTGGCTCGCCTTCCTTGCCAGCTGAAGTAAATTTTTTCTCGCGCAGACAAAATAGCTTCTAAAAATAAATACCGGTCGTCTTCTCGCCGCGAACGATCGCCCGCACGCCAGTGCTCGGCCATCAGATCGAAATCGCGCGGAGGACTTTGCCGCGGGTATGCCCCATCGTTCATGCCCAGCAAGCAAATGCATTTGAACGGAATAGACCGCATCGGCATCAGGCTTGCAAATTGCACACCGCCGCCAAAAAAACGTTGGTGCAAGCCGCCGCCCTCAACACCAGAAAGCCAATTTTCACGCACCACGGTCAGGGCGATAGGCTCGATCAAACGGGCCTGCTCGCACAACGATTGCCATTGCGACAATTCACGTTTCAATAAAAGCAGCAATCGCTCATCGGACTCGTCTTCAGCGTCAAAAAATTGGTCTAGCAAATCGGTCAATATTTGCCCCCAGCGCGCTGGTGTTTGGGGCTGAGACAAGCTTTGCATCGCTGCACTCAAGGCTTGCACCCAAACTGCCAAACGCCCCACTTTCTGAGCGCTCAGGCCACTGACTTGGGGCAAAGGTGCAACGCCTTGCCAAGGCGCACCGCCGCCCACGGCGTAACCCAGCAAAAGGCGCTGCAAACCAAAAATCCATGAATTTTGATCGGCCTTGTCCAAGCCCTCTGGCACACCCCATGCTTGGCGGTGGGTCAGATTCAAACCCCAACGCACTCCGGCATCCTGCAACCAATGCAACAACACTCTCACTTCGCGCTCGTCGAGCTCAAAGCGCTTTCGAATCGAAGCGACTTCCAACAAACTCAAGCCTTCAGCCAGGGTGACGCGTGATTGCGGCAAGGACAGGAGCAATTCGAGCGCCAACACCATGGGCGATTGACGCGGCGTGGTGTCAGCCACTGAAAATGGAATGTGGCGCGGGTGATTCACCGGGAATCTTCCAAACACCGCTTCAACGCTGGCTGAAAATTCTGCCATATCGGGCACCATGACCATCACATCACTGGGCTTCCAATCTTTGTGCTGATCAAACCATTGCCACAAATGGTCGTGCAAAATTTCAAGCTCTCGCTGGACCGAATGGGATTGCACCCATTGCACCGAACCATCATCGGCCACATCTTCAGGCGTTTCGGGCAATACTTTCAAATCCAAAATGTCAGACTGAATGCACTGTAAACGTGTGCCTGCAAATTCAGGCTTGGGTTGACTGAAAATTTCTTGTTTGGTCATCACCGCGATGGCGTCAGCAGGTTGATCAAAATTTTCTAAGACCTGCAAATAGTCTCGCCCTTGCTGACCCCAAGAAGCCAGCAGTGGGTGCGCCAAGGCTTGCAGGTCCATGTCGCGTCCCCAATAGTGCTGGCATGGGTTTTGGACCATCATCAACACTTGGCACCAGCGCCCCAATGCAGACAAGGCTTGCACCGCTTGAAAGGGCATGCTGGAGATTCCAAAGACAACGATGCGGGGGGGCAATCCTTGCGGCGTCCAGGCCTGTCGATCGCTAGCGCAGTGCATGAACTGCGCGTGCACCGCCGAGCGCGAGGCACCGACTGAGCTGGGTGCCAAGTCCGTTGGCAAGGATGTCAGCGCTGAGTCTTGCGCCACATCGACTTGCAAGGCTTGCCACAGCGCGGCCTGCCACTGCTGCTTCGCCGGCAAAGGCTGCGGCATACCAGCAGATTGGCGCAAAACGCAATTGCCTTGGGCCCAATCGTCCAGCCAATCTGCACGGTAACTCTGATAGCCGTCAAAGACATCGGCAACTTGCTGCGCCAATTGGTAACGCTTGCGAGCTTCTGGGTCGTGCGCCATGTAGTTCAGCAAGGGGCTGACCGCATGCTGCTGCGCAAACAAAGGCAGCAAGCGCCACAACCGCCAAACCAGAGCTTTTTTGTCAAAGGGCATGGCCACCGGCACCGCTGCAGCCCCCAAGACCTGGCGGTACATGCGCCACAAAAAACTGGACGGCAATTCCATGCTGGTGGCCGCGCAAATGCCCAAGGCTGCGTCATCGGCCAATGCCATTTCAAGCCAATGCTTCATGCCATTGCTTTGCACCAAGATGGTTTCTGGCTGCAGTGGGCCTAAGGGGTATTTTTGAATGAACCCGACCGTCAGATCGCGTAAATCTTCAAGGCGATTGCCATGGAACACCATGAAACCGGGCTTGAAATTGGAGGACATAAAAAAAAACGAAGGGGTGGAATGATCAGCAGAAGCTCGATTATTGACTGGGTTAAAGGACTGTGCCCTTTTGAACTTTTAAAAAAACCTCCAAGACCCTTTGAAACTCAGCGAATGAGACCGGCTTGACCAAGAAATCCTGCATCCCAGCTGCTTGGGCTTGCTGACGGTCTTCATCTAGGACATGAGCCGTCATGGCCACAATCGGCGTGGGCTTGCGAGCTTGCGCCAATTCAAAGCGGCGAATTTCACGGGTGGCGGTCAACCCGTCCATCCCGGGCATTTGCAAATCCATCAAAATCAAATCGTACTTTTGGCGCTTGACCTGCTCAAGCGCAACGAGTCCGTCTGAGGCAATGTCCACCTTGCAACCGAATTTTTGCAATGTCCACTTTGCCAGTTGCTGGTTCATGGGCGTGTCCTCGACAACCAACAGATGGCCGTCAAACAAAGTCCAAGTAGGCTCAGGCACAGACATCTGAATGGGCTTGAAATGAACACCTTCAGCAAGCTCCAGCAAAGTGGCTCGAAGCTCCTGCGCCGTCACTGACTTGTACAAAGTCAAAATACGCAGCCCCAGACTTCGCACCATCTCACAACTCTTTTGAGCCTGCGGGTTCAATCCAAAGTCCGACAAAACTAACCACGACAAATGCAGCCACCGAGCAGGTTCCTGCGCACGCAAATACGCCAAATCCAAACTGGCCAACATGTCTTGGTCAACGATCCAGATGCTTTGCCCCGGTGTTTTTTTATTCAGCCAGGCTTTCATGCAATTGAGGAAAGCCTCTTTGCTTTGCAGCACCATGGGTTGAATTCTCATCATCTTCAAAAGGTCAAGCATGATGTCACGCGCAAATGGATTGGCATCAATCAGGACGATGTCCAGCAAAACGCCATCTTGCATCAGCGGGAATTTCATGATCTTGAGTTCATCCACGGCCAGCTCAAACTCATCCTCCTTGGGCGTTGCAAAAGTGGTGGTAAAAATAAACGTGCTGCCACCTTCTGGGTGAGCTTTGGCGTGAATTTCTCCTTGCATCAACGTGACCAAGTTTTTGGCAATGGACAAACCTAAACCGCTGCCACCAAATTTTCGATTGGACGCTGCATCAGCTTGCACAAAGGGAGTGAAAATATGCGTGAGCATGTCCGGTGCAATGCCAATGCCGGTGTCACTGACATCGAACTCGCAGCATATTTTTTCAGCATCCAGGAACTTTAATTGCACCGTGAGTTTGACCCAGCCATGTGCGCTAAATTTGATCGCATTGCCCAATAAATTTTGTAGCACCTGACCCAGCCGCAAAGGATCTCCAACCACTCTCAGGGGCAGCTCCGGACTGAGTGCCAAATAAAGACCAATGTTTTTTTGCTCCGCCTGCAAAGCAAAACCTTTCAAAATTTGCTGGCACAGCGTGTGCAATTCAAAGGGCACAGCTTCCAAGGACAACCGGTCTGCTCCCAGTCGTGTGAAATCCAAAATATCGTCGATCAAACGCAACAAACTTTGCGAGGCAGATCGGGCCATTTCCAAATATTCACGCTGATCAGGTTGAAGCTGGCTGCTCAAGGCCAACTCTGTCATGCCCACCATGATGTTGATGGGCGTTCGAATTTCATGGCTCATCTGCGCCAAAAATGAGGACTTGGCTTGGGTTGCAGCCTCTGCCTCTTGCTTGGCCTTCGCCAAGGCCATGCGATCAAGCTCTCGGCGACGCCAGACCAAGCCAATTTGCCGTGTAGACCAAACAGCCAAGCCCAACATCGCCAAAACCACACCTAAAATGATTTTTGAATCGCTCCACCATTGCCCCAGTGCGCGGTCTTCGGACAGCGCCACAGCAATGCCAATTGGCAAGCCAGCGCGGCTTTGAAAGTGCACTTCAAATCGGTTCTTTGGTTGGCTGCCCTGCTTGACATCAGTCTCGTTTTGACTGATTTTGTACGAGCCCACTGTTTGATTTTTCAAGATGCTTTGAAGGGCTGGCATGTCTTTGTCGACGCTGTCAGCCGGGAACCAGCGGGGAGAACTGCTCACCAAAATTTGACCTGCTGCATTGAAGATGTACAGCGCATCCATTTGGGCATTGATCGATGGCAAAAAATCAGCTAAAAGTGCCTGTGAATCTATCAAAGCAAGCCATTGCACCGACGTGTTGGCGCTCAAAGGCAGGCGCTTGGCCAAGGCCAAAGATGCCTTCGGTTCAGACCCTTGGCGCCCCATCCTGTGGAGCATTTGAACCTCCGTGCGCCACCAACCGATCGACAAGGCAGCATCTGCATCTGGCAAAAACTGCAGCGCCTGCCAATCCAATTGCACGCCAACCATGGCCTGATCCGAGCTGGCCAGAACCTGACCGGTTTGCGAGACCACCGAGAGGGATTGCACCAAATTTGATTTTTCAACGATCCCTGCCAAGGTGGCTTGACCCGGCAAACCGGGCTGCACCAGCTGATGCACCATCGTCATGGTGCTGCTTGCAGCGTCTATTTGGCGACTGACATGGTTGAAAAAAATACCAGTCAGCAAATTGGCTTGCAAGCGCTCTTGCTTGAGCGAGGCTTGCCGGTCTTGCCATAAATCGACCACGACAAACGACAAGATCGCCAGAGCAATCAGTGCCACCAAGCCCTTGACCCAACGACTTTCTTGCAAGGACTGGCGTGGTAACGCTGTTTGTGAATGGTTGAAAAAATTGTTCACTTCAAGTCAGGCCTGACATAATTCTTTTGACTTCATTTTTTTCTCAGATTGAATTTATGCGATAATAAACCCGTTGCCGCCACCAGTTGCCGCAACATCAGCACTCCTGCTGGGGCCTGACCCAGGCGACGCCTGTGGTTTTTATGCCCACCTGTGAATCCCATCGGACTTTGACTGGCGGCTGTCCTTCCAGACAGCCTGACAATCCGATGCCATGCGCCTGAACCGGCGCCTCATCATGAAATTTGAAGAATTGAATTTGGCTGCGGCCATTCTCCAAGCTGTGCACGAGCAAGGCTACGAGACACCCACTCCCGTCCAGGCGCAAGCCATTCCTGTCGTTCTGGCCGGACAAGACCTCTTGGCTGGTGCCCAAACGGGCACTGGCAAAACAGCGGCCTTCACCTTGCCCATGTTGCACAAACTGAGCCAAAGTGAGCCCGGCAAAAACAAGTTTGGCGGCAAAGCCATTCGCGCTTTGGTGCTCACGCCCACACGCGAGTTGGCCGCGCAGGTCGAAGAAGCCGTGCGCGATTACGGCAAATACTTGGAATTGAACTCCACCGTCGTGTTTGGCGGTGTGGGAATGCGCCCTCAAGTTGACAAAGTCAAACGCGGCGTCGATATTTTGGTGGCCACCCCGGGTCGCCTGCTGGACCTGCATGGCCAGGGCTTGCTGGACCTGTCCACCATTGAAATTTTGGTGCTGGACGAAGCCGACCGCATGCTCGACATGGGCTTCATTCATGACGTGAAGAAAATTTTAGCCTTGGTGCCCAAGGACAAACAAAGTTTGCTGTTCTCCGCCACTTTCAGCGATGAAATTCGCGACTTGGCCGCCACACTGCTGAAGAACCCTCAAAGCATTCAGGTCACGCCCAACAACACCACGGTGCAGCTGATTTCGCAAGTGATCCACCCTGTGGGTCGCGGCAAGAAAAAAGAAGTCTTGGTGCACATCATCAACCAGCACAATTGGAGCCAAGTGCTGATCTTTACGCGCACCAAGTTCGGCGCCAACAATGTGGCCGACTACTTGACCAAAAACGGCATCAAGTCGATGGCCTTGCACGGCAACAAATCTCAAACGGCTCGCACCCAAGCCTTGGCTGGCTTCAAGAGCGGCGACATTCGCGTCTTGGTTGCCACCGACATTGCCGCTCGCGGCATTGACATTGAAGACTTGCCGCATGTGGTGAACTTTGAAATCCCCAATGTGCCCGAAGACTATGTGCACCGCATTGGCCGCACCGGCCGTGCTGGCGCCAGCGGTGAAGCGGTCAGCTTGGTCTGCTTGGACGAAGAAGGTTTCATGATGGAAATCGAGCGTTTTACAAAGCAAGATATTCCAGTCCAAATTTTGGAAGGCTTTGGCCCTGAGGCTAGCGAAAGAGCCGAGCCTATCGCCATGGGTCGGCAAACTCTGTGGGGCGGTGCAGGCCGTCCTCCAAGCCGCGATGTGATGCAAGCTGCGGCCAAAGCAGCGCGCGGCGAAATGCTGCAACGCATTCGCGAAACCAAAGGCCCTCAAGGCGATCGCGGCAGCCGCCATGCCGGCGGCAATGGCCCGGGCCACGGCCCAGCGCGCGAAGGTGGCGGCCCCAGCCGTGCACGCAACGGTCCCCCGCCCTCACGTCGCGGTGGCCCTCAACCGGGTCCGCGCTCGTTTGATCGAAATTCAGATCGCCCGGCAGACCGCTATTCAGATCGGCCCAGCGAGCGCACCCATGATCGGTTCTCTGATCGCGCCGATGACCGCAGCCCACAAAGCGACGAATTACCGCGCCACATCGACCCCTTGATGACCAATCAGTTTGCACGACAAGGTGCGCCTCGGCGCAATGGACCCAGTGCTGGCGGTCAACCCGACCCAACGCGCACCAGCATCGACAGTTTGTCCAACACCGGTGGACGCGGCGGCCCGCGGCGCAACCAAGGTGGCGGTGGCAAAGGCGGCGGAGGCGGCGGATATGGTGGCGGCACCGGTGGTGGCGGTGGTTATGGCGGCGGCGGTGGGGGCCGTGGACGCTCCTTCGGACGCTAAAGCCACATTTCAAGCAGCGGGTCTCAGGCCTGAAGGCCCACCCGCTGTACTTTAGTCTTTGAGGAACAAAGTCACCAGTGGCTCTGCGCCTACTTGACGACTCCAGTGGCCATGCACGGCAGGGTCAAAATCGGCACCGCTTGGCAATGTGTCGGCGGAGTAAAAATGCATTCCACTGCTGAAAATTTTGGAGCTGCCATCTTGCAATCCAATCTCCATTTGGCCTGCCAAAATAAACACCCATTGCGGCTTTCCAGTGCAGTGAAATTGACTGCGAAAGCCAACAGGGCTGGAACGCAGTTGGTAGCCCTCAGCGGCAAATATTTCTGACAATTGACTCTGCGCATTGCCTTGACTCAATGGCACATCTATCTCTTTGAACTTGGCCCGTCCATCGGTATCTGTAAAAAGAATAATTTTGTTGAAGTTTGTCATTTTTGAGTGCTCAGAACATGTTCAATATCTTGGTGCGCGCCGTCTATCAACACCCGAATGGCTTTTTCAGCTTTGGCAGGGTTTTGCGCAATCACGGCGTCCAGCACCGCGCGGTGCAATGGCAACGAGGCTCGCGGAGCATTTTGACGCGCAGTTGAAATTTCAAAACTGGTGCGCAGCAATGCATTCAAGGCCTTGCTCATGTGCGCCATCATTCGGTTGTGCGAGGCACGCAGCAAGCCGGCATGAAAGCGCAAATCGCTGGCCACATAGTCCCCACCATGATCAACGGCCTTGACCATGCCGGCATACGCATTTTCAATTTCCACAATGTCAGCGGGGGTGGCACGCTGCGCAGCCAAGCCAATAGCAGCCGGCTCTATCACCGCACGCAGCTCTTGCAAGTCTCGCAAAAATTCAGGCGTTAAGCCGCGGCGCGTCAGCCAAGCAATCACATCGGGGTCAAACCAATTCCACTGGTCTTCGGGCAACACGCGCGTGCCTACTTTAGGCCCCGTGAAAATCAAGCCCTTTGCCGCCAAGGATTTAACGGCTTCTCGAATCACCGTTCGACTCACCCCCAGGGATTCACACAGCAAAGGCTCTGCAGGCAAACTCGCGCCCACGGCGTAACGCCCCGCGATGATCGCTTCTCCTAAAAAATCAACCGTGTTGCCGTGAACGTTTTTGATCATGCGATCAAGTGCGGCACTCAGGAATCAGTGTCAAGAGCGGCAAGCCTGCCATGTGTGCATCCAAGTTGGCCAGTGCCAAATCAGACATGGCTTTGCGCGTTTGGGTAGTGCCACTGGCCATGTGCGGGGTCAACACCACATTGCGCAAAGCGCGCAAAGCGGCCGATACACGCGGCTCATCGACATACACATCCAAAGCAGCGCCGGCAATCATTTTCTTTTGCAGGGCTTCCACCAACGCAGCTTCATCGACCACCGAACCTCGTGCCACATTGATCAGGTAGCCCTGTGGCCCAAGTGCTTTGAGCACATTGGCGTCGATTAAATTTTTAGTGCCTGCCCCACCCGGGGTGATGATGACCAAAAAATCAACTTCAGCAGCCAAGGCGCTGGGGTTGGGGAAGTACGCATAGGGCACGTCCGTGCGCGGGTTGCGTGAGGTGTAGGAAATCTGCATGTCAAACGCTGCGGCGCGTTTGGCAATGGCTTGTCCGATGCGGCCCATGCCAACCAAACCCAAGCGCGAACCACTGAGCTTGCGCGTCAATGGAAAAGGGCCATCCAGCCAATCGGCCGCATGCGTGAAGCGATCGGCCTCGGGTATCTTGCGCGCCACCGCGAGCATCAAACCCAAGGCCAAATCAGCCACATCGTCGTTGAGCACGTCGGGCGTGTGCGTGACGGGAATACCCCGCGCTTTGGCAGCGGCCACATCGACGCCGTCGTAACCCACGCCGCAAATTGAAATCATTTCCAGTTGTGGAAACAAGGCCATGAAACCCGCATCAATTTTTCCTTCGCCGCCGCCCACAAATGCGCGCACGCGCCCCAAGACGCGAGGGTCTTGAATGTGCTCTCGGTCATGTACGGTGTAGCGCTCTTGCAATCCTGCCAGTAAAAAAGGCGGGATGCGAGAGGTCACCATCACTTCAGCTTGGCTCATTTTTCAGGTCTCCAGTTTCAGGGTTTACACGAGGCGGGTGTTGATTTACAAACTGCTTGAATCCTCATATCATCATACGATAGTATTGAACTTTCTCAGCACATCCATCAAGGAAAAATCTTCGTATGACACAAGCCCCACGCAAAAAACCTGAAGACCTTCGCAGTCAACAATGGTTTGGACGGCAAGACCGTGATGGCTTTGCTTACCGCAGTTGGGTCAAAGGCAAAGGTGTGCCGCATGACCAATTTGATGGCCGCCCAGTGATCGGCATTTGTAACACCTTCAGTGAACTCACGCCCTGCAACTCGCACTTTCGCACCTTGGCCGAGCAAGTCAAAATTGGTGTCTATGAAGCGGGTGGTTTCCCTCTGGAATTTCCCGTGATGTCTTTGGGCGAAACACTGCTTCGCCCAACCGCCATGCTGTACCGCAACTTGGCCTCGATGGATGTGGAAGAAAGCATTCGCGGCAATCCAATTGACGGCGTCGTGCTGCTCATGGGCTGCGACAAAACCACACCCTCTTTGCTGATGGGCGCTTCGAGCGTTGACTTGCCAACCATCGGTGTCTCCGGGGGCCCCATGCTCAACGGCAAATGGCGCGGCAAAGAACTCGGCTCAGGCACTGGGGTTTGGAGCATGAGCGAGCAAGTGCGCGCAGGCACTCTCAAATTGCAAGAATTTTTTGAAGCTGAAAGCTGCATGCACAGAAGCCACGGCCACTGCATGACCATGGGCACGGCCAGCACCATGGCCAGCATGGTCGAAGCTTTGGGCATTGGTTTGCCAGGCAACGCCGCTTACCCTGCTGTTGACGGAAGGCGCAATGTTTTGGCGCGTCAAGCGGGTCGGCGCATCGTGGAGATGGTGCACACTGACCAGACCATTTCTCAAGTCCTGACGCGTGAGGCTTTTGAAAATGCCATCTGCACACTGGCCGCTATTGGTGGTTCGACCAATGCGGTGATTCACCTGATTGCCATTGCCAGGCGCTTGGGCATTGGGCTAACCATAGACGACTTTGAAAAATTGGCCAGCGACTTGCCTTGCTTGGTCAACTTGCAACCCTCTGGCGAGCACCTGATGGAAGACTTTTGCTACGCCGGCGGCCTGCCCGTGGTGATGAAAGAAATTCAGCACTTGTTGCACCGCGACATCGTGACGGTGAGCGGCCAAACAGTTTCAGAAAACATTGCCAGTGCCGAGAATTTTGACCCCCGTGTGATTAAAAAATTCGACGCACCATTCAAAGAAAAAGCCGGCATTGCCATATTGCGCGGCAATTTGGCCCCCCGCGGCGCGGTCATCAAACCCAGCGCTGCCACCCCCGCCTTGATGGTTCACACCGGGCGTGCTGTGGTCTTTGAGGACAGCAACGATTTCCACAAACGCATCGACGACGAGTCTTTGGACGTCGACGAAAACTGCATCTTGGTCTTGAAAAATTGCGGCCCCAAAGGCTACCCCGGCATGGCCGAAGTGGGCAACATGCCACTGCCCCCGAAGGTCTTGCGAAAAGGCATCACAGACATGGTTCGCATCAGCGATGCCCGCATGAGCGGTACCGCTTACGGCACCGTGGTATTGCATACGACACCTGAAGCCGCTGCCGGCGGGCCCTTGGCGATTGTGCAAAACGGCGACATGATTGAGCTCAATGTGCCCCAGCGCAAACTGCAACTCTTGATCAGCGATGCAGAACTTCAAGCCCGTTTGTCCAAATGGCAAAAGCCCGAGCCTCCTTTGAAATCGGGTTATTGGAAGCTTTATGTAGACACCGTGCTGCAAGCAGACGAAGGCTGCGACCTCGATTTCTTGGTGGGCAAACGCGGCGCCTTTGTGCCCAAAGACAACCACTGAGTTTTCACACAAAATCACGCATTCGAATTTCTTTTTTGGACTCAACTCATGAAACTATTGATCACCGGCGGCGCAGGCTTTTTGGGTGCCCGCTTGGCCCGCGAAATCCTCCAAAAAGGCGAGCTTTGCGGACAAGCCATTGACGAGCTTCACATTGCCGACTTGTTTCCCGCACCCGCCGATTTGCTGGCCGACCCGCGCGTGCACAGCCACGCCGGTCCCATGATGACGCAAAGCAGTTTGTTTGAAACCGGCTTTGACGGCGTGTTCCACTTGGCCTCTGCGGTGTCAGGGGAGTGCGAGCTAGATTTCGATTTAGGCCTGCGCTCCAACTTAGACAGCACCCGCTGCTTGCTTGACGGCCTGCGCAAAGCGGGCAATGTGCCGCGCATGGTGTTTGCCAGCTCGGTAGCGGTTTTTGGCCCCGACCCCAGCAACCCCATGCCTGACCGAGTGGCCGATAACACTTTGCCCTCGCCTCAAACTTCCTACGGCACGCACAAGTTGATGCTGGAGTATTTGGTTGCCGACTACACGCGCAAGGGCTACATCGATGGCCGCTCGGCGCGTTTGATGACGGTGGCCGTGCGCCCTGGAAAACCCAATGGTGCAGCCTCTTCTTTTTTCAGCGGCATCATCCGCGAGCCTTTGGCCGGTGTGGACACTGTCTGCCCTGTGGATGCCAGCGTCTCGCATGCAGTCTCCTCCCCCGGCAAGACCATTCAAGGCTTGATGACGGTGTTTGAGGCCACCCGGGAGGCCATAGGAGGTCGCATGGCGCTGAATTTACCTGGCTTGAACATCACAGTCAGCGAGATGCTGCAAGCCCTGGAAGATGTGGCTGGCCCCGAAGTGCGTCAGCGCGTGAAATTTGTGCGCAATGAGCAAATTGCTGCCATTGTGGCCAACTGGGCAAAGGGGGGCACCGCAGATCGCGCATTGGCACTGGGCTTGAAACCAGACGCCTCCTACAAAGACATCATTGCCCAATACATTGCAGATTGCGCGCAACCCCATTACCCCGAAGGCGCTTTGAAAGGCCTGAGGCACTGAACTCGAGCCCTGCATGAAAGCAGCACTTCCCAACGACAGGGCTTGGCATGTGCTTGCATTGGGCGAGGCCATGGTGGAGTTCAATCAACTTCAAAGTTCAGCGCAGCAGTACCAACAAGGTTTTGGCGGCGACACCAGCAATGCGGTCATTGCAGCAGGTCGGGCTGGCGCAACAACTGCCTATTTAACACGCTGCGGTGCGGATTTTTTTGGTGATGCATTGATGCAATTGTGGCGCCAAGAAAATGTCAACACGCAAGCCTGCGAAAGAACTCCCAATGCCCCCACGGGGGTTTACTTCGTCACCCACAGCAACGCAGGCCATGCCTTTCACTACCTGCGCGCAGGGTCTGCCGCCAGCCAAATGACACCCCACTGGCTGACGCAAAAACCAGCCGCACCAGAGGGCTTGACGCCTGCAGAAATTTTGAAAAATTCCAAATGGCTGCATGTCTCTGGCATCACATTGGCCATTTCTGAATCGGCTTGTGACACCGGTTTAGCAGCCATGCAGATGGCCCGCGACGCTGGCACACAAGTCTCTTTCGATGTCAACTTGCGCTTGAAACTTTGGTCTTTGCAACGGGCCCAAGACATGGTGGTCAAAGCCATTGCCTTGAGTGACTTGTTCCTTCCAAGTTTGGAAGACATGACGGCCTTGATAGGGCTGAACGAGCCCGATGAAATTTTGGACTGGAGCCATGCACAAGGAGCCCGTCAAGTTGTTTTGAAGTTAGGCCCGGCTGGCGCGCGCATCAGCCCGCATGCACAGCACCCTGAGCAAAGACAAACGATTCTCGGGCGATCCGTCACGGCCCTTGATGCCACGGGTGCGGGTGATTGTTTTTGTGGCAATTTGCTGGCACGTTTGGCCGCAGGTGACACGTTGCCCCAAGCAGCGCGCTACGCCAATGCGGCCGCATCCCTCTCGGTGCAAGTTCTGGGTGCGGTGCAATCCATGCCAAGGCCGCAGGCTGTGATGGCTGTTTTGAACGCGAGTGCTGCATGAGCCGACATCTCATTGCCATCGACTGGGGCACATCCTCCCTGCGCGGCGTGCTGATGGACTCGCAAGCGCAAGTGCTTGAAAAGCGCGCATTTCCTCAAGGCATTTTGAGCGTGCCTGCTGGCCAGTTTCAAAACGTGTTTGAGCAGCGCTTTGGCGACTGGATGACGCCAGGCACTTTGTGCTTGATCTCCGGCATGGCGGGCTCTCGGCAAGGCTGGCGAGAAGCGCCCTACTGCCCTTGCCCTGCCGGTTTTGAAGACCTCGCAGCACACTTGCAATGGATTGAAAAAGACCAGCTGGCGCTGGTGCCCGGCTTGTCCATTTGGCATGCCTGGACACCTGACGTGATGCGCGGGGAGGAAGTGCAAATATTCGGTGCATTGCACAGTTTGCAACTGCAAGACGCGCAATTCATTTTGCCAGGCACGCACAGCAAATGGGCCGAAATTCGCGCGGGGCAAATCAGGCAATTTAAAACCTACATGACGGGCGAATTTTTTGCATTGCTCACTCAGCATTCAATTTTGGCTAAAACATGTTTACCCGATGCACCGTGGAAAAAAGATATCTTTCTGCAAGGCGTTTCGCAAAGCCAATGTGACGGTGGTCTCTTGCACCACGCCTTCACCGCACGCAGTTTGGCTTTGTTTGAAAAACTCGGCCCTGCACAATCGAGCAGCTACATTTCGGGCTTGCTGATAGGAGAAGAAATTCGATCTGCACGAGAGGGGAAAAGGCAAGGTGATGCGCCCCCTCTTGACTTGCTGATATTGGGCAATTCGCAATTGAGCCTGCGTTACGCATGCGCCTTGGAGGCGCTGGGCTTGGCTTGCCAAACTTTGTCAGACGAAGTCACATGGGCCGGCTTGTTTGCTTTGGCGCACAATTTATTTCCTCAAGATTTCAAGGCAACAGCATGACCTCTTCACCCGTTAGCGCGGCTGCGCAATTGTTCGAACACTTAGATGCCTTGCCTTTGATTGCAATCTTGCGCGGCATCACCCCTGCAGAGTCCCAAAGCGTCGGCCAAGCCTTGGTGTTGGCAGGGTTTGGTTTGATCGAAGTGCCATTGAATTCACCCGACCCCTTGAAAAGCATTCAAATCTTGGCCGAGCATTGCCCCAGCGCTTTGATCGGTGCGGGAACTGTGCTCACAGCGCAGCAAGTCAGAGATGTCAAAGCCGCCGGTGGTCGTTTGATCATTTCTCCCAATATGTCGCCCGATGTGGTCTGCGAGGCTGTCAACTTGGGGCTGGCGTGTTTGCCTGGCGTAGCCACGCCCTCTGAAGCTTTTACGGCTCTGGCATTGGGTGCTCATGGGCTTAAATTATTTCCCGCTGAAATGATCACGCCAGCTGCGCTCAAAGCGCTGCGTGCTGTGCTCCCTGCGTCAACGCGTTTGCTGCCCGTGGGGGGCATCAGCACGTACAACATGGCACCGTTCCGCCAGGCCGGCGCCAGCGGGTTTGGCATTGGCTCAGCGCTTTACGCACCTGGCAAAGATGTCCAAGCTGTAACAGAAGCGGCCACTTCTTTTGTCCACGCTTGGCGCAGCACACCAACTTGAATTTTAAAAAAACGGCACAATCACTTCCATGAGAATTCTGCACACCATGCTTCGCGTTGGCAATCTTCAACGCTCGATCGATTTTTACACCCAAGTCATGGGCATGCAATTGCTCAAAACTTCTGAGAACCCAGCCCACAAATACTCGCTGGCTTTTTTGGGTTATGGCAGCAACCCCGAGCATGCCGAGTTGGAGTTGACTTACAACTGGGGCACAGAGAGTTACGAGATGGGCAGCGCCTACGGCCACATCGCCATTGGGGTGCCTGACGCTTATGCCGCATGCGAGAAAATTCGCCATGCCGGCGGTAAAGTCACGCGTGAGGCTGGGCCCGTTGCAGGGGGCAGCACTGTGATCGCTTTTGTGACCGACCCCGATGGCTACAAAGTCGAGTTGATTCAACGCACTTTTTAATTGGCGCTGGGTCGCCATTTAAAAAATTCACCGCTTGATTTTGCTGGCTTGACGGGCCAGCGTTTCAATGCGCGCCCAGTCGCCTTGTGCCATGGCATCTGCAGGCACCAGCCACGAGCCGCCCACACAAAGCACATTGGGCAAGCTCAAAAACTCAGCTGCATTTTCAGACGTCACCCCACCCGTAGGGCAAAAACGCACATCAAAGAAGGGGCCAGACCAAGCTTTGAGCATGGCAGGGCCACCGGCTTGCATGGCTGGGAAAAATTTCAGTTCGGTGTATCCGCCCTCTTGCGCCAGCATGATCTCGCTGCCCGTGGCAACGCCTGGCAGCAATGCCAAGCCATGGTCGCGGCATGCTTGTCCAAGCGCAGGTGTGTAGCCTGGACTGACGGCAAATTGCGCACCGGCATTGACCGCCGCTTGGGCATCGGCCGCAGTTCGCACCGTTCCTGCGCCAACCACCGCTTGCGGCACGGCTTTGGCAATCGCCTCCATGCAGGCCAGTGCCTGGGGCGTTCGCAAAGTGACCTCGAGCATGCGAATGCCGCCGGCCACCAAGGCGCGTGCCATGGGCACAGCATGCGCCACATCGTGCAGCACGATCACGGGAATGACTGGAGCGTCTTGCATCACTTGCAAGGCAGACAAACGATCTAGGGTTACAGCCATGTGCAGGCTCCTTCTTCGGCTTTGAGCGCGTTGCGGCGCATGTTGGCAAACAACTCGCGGCCCATGCCGCAGCTGTTTTGTGATTGCAATTGTGCCGGCATAGTGGCTGGCGTGCGAGCGTTCCAAACGGCATCATCGACCAAGACATTCAAAGTGCCTTCAATGGCATCCAAACGGATCACATCACCATCTTGCACGCGCGCCAAAGGCCCGCCCGATAAGGCCTCGGGTGAAACATGGATGGCCGCTGGAATTTTGCCTGAGGCACCGCTCATGCGCCCGTCAGTGACCAAGGCCACCTTGTAGCCCTTACCTTGCAACACCGCCAAGGGGGGGGTGAGTTTGTGCAACTCGGGCATGCCATTGGCTTGCGGGCCTTGCCAGCGCAGCACACACACCATGTCATGCTCCATTTGACCGGCTTGAAAAGCTGCGAGTATTTGCTCTTGAGACTCAAACACCCGCGCCGGGGCTTGGATCACATGCAAAGCCTCGGGCACCGCAGAAATTTTGATCACGCTGCGGCCCAGATTACCTTTCAACAAGCGCAAGCCGCCGCTGGCGCTGAAGGGTGCTGAGGTGGGTCGCAGAACACCCAGGTCTTTTGATTCACCGCTGCCTTGCCAAGACAATTGGCCCTCAGCATGCGATGGGATGCGCGTGAACTCACGCAAACCACCGGCGCGCACCGTGAGTACATCTTCATGCATGAAACCTGCATCGAGCAATTGGCCGATCACATAGCCCGGGCCGCCTGCAGCTTGAAACTGATTCACATCAGCACTGCCGTTGGGGTACACGCGCGCCAGCAATGGAGCCACATCTGACAAAGCAGAAAAATCGTCCCAATCAATCGTCAAACCAGCAGCGCGGGCCACTGCCACCCAGTGAATCAAATGGTTGGTCGAGCCGCCTGTGGCCAACAATGCCACCATGGCATTGATGATGCACCGCTCGTCGACCAATTTGCCAATGGGCGTGAATTGGCGGGTCTTGGTCAATGCCAAAACAGTGCGCACCGACTCTCGTGTTAAATCTTCACGCATGCCGTCTGCCGGGTTGATGAAGGCCGTGCCGGGCACATGCAGGCCCATGGCTTCGAGCAGCATTTGGTTGCTGTTGGCGGTGCCATAAAAGGTGCAGGTGCCTTCGGCATGGTAAGCCGCAGATTCGGCCTGCAGCAAAGCCTCACGGCCCACCAAGCCTTGCGCAGCTTGCTCGCGCACCTTGGCTTTGTCATTGTTGGACAAGCCGCTGCTCATGGGTCCGGCGGGTACAAAAACAGCAGGCAAGTGGCCAAACTGCAATGCACCGATCAACAGGCCGGGCACAATTTTGTCGCACACACCGAGCAACAAAACGGCATCAAACACATCGTGGCTGAGGCTGACTGCGGTGGCCATGGCGATCACATCGCGACTGAACAAACTCAACTCCATGCCGGGGGTGCCTTGCGTGACACCGTCGCACATGGCCGGCACACCGCCAGCAACTTGCGCAGTCGCACCCCACTTGCGCGCCTCGTCTTTGATAAGTTCTGGATAATGGGCAAACGGCGCATGGGCCGATAACAAATCGTTGTACGCCGTGATGACGCCGATGTTGGGGCCACGAACTTCTTGTGCGACCACAGCAATGGCCGACAAGCCCGTAGCGCGTGTTTTGTCGCCTGCGGGCATGGCTGCAAAAGCATGCGCCACATTGGCGCAACCCATGCGATCTGCGCCAGGCGCGCGCATGGCCATCGCGTCCAATTGCTGCAAATAGGCTTGCCGCTGTGCTTGGCTTCGCTTTGCAATGCGAGCGGTGACTTGGGCGACGGTGGCATTCAGTAGCATGAAGGGGTGCCTGTGAAGGTGGAAGAATGGGTTTATGTAACAAAGTTACATGTCGAATGGTAACTCGAGAACCGTCTTTTGTGTCGTCCACCAGTTACCAACGGGTTACGAAAATATTTTTAGCGGCAAAATAGGCCATTCATGCAGACCCCCATCACCCCATCCGCACGATCTGACCAAGCGCTGAGCGAGCCCACCCGCGAAGGTCTGCAAAAGCACTGGCCGCCGGGGCAAGACCTGTGGGTCTTTGGCTATGCCTCCTTGATTTGGCGCCCAGAGTTTGAAGTGACTGAGCGCCACTTGACACGCGTCTTGGGTTGGCACCGCGCCCTCAAAATGTGGAGTCATGTCAACCGCGGCAGTCCTGAATGCCCCGGGCTTGTTTTTGCATTGCTCTCGGGCGGCAGTTGCCAAGGCATGGTGTTTCGAATTCCTTCCAACAAAGTGGCACAAACCGCCGAGGACCTTTGGTTCAGAGAAATGCCCAACGAGGTCTATGCCCCCAGGTGGCTGCAGTGCCCCACGCCTGGCGGCCCTGTCAGCGCATTGGCTTTCACATTGCCCAGAAGCAGCCCCAGCTACACGGGGGATTTGTCTGCAGCCCAATACCAACAAATATTCCGTGAATCCAAAGGCCGCTACGGTACAACACTGGACTATGCACAACAAACTTATGAGAGTTTGTTAGCCCATGGCATTCAAGACAAATCACTGGCCGCCTTGTTAAGGCATGCACCACCATCCATGCCTGAGGTTGCTTCAAAAATTCTCAAGTGCCATTAGGCCTTGCCATTAAAATTCAAAAACCATGAACATCGCAGATCTGCGCAAGAGCTATGAAAAAGCCGAGTTGAGCGAAGACGCCTGTGCGCCCGATCCTTTGAATCAATTTGATCGCTGGATAAAAGAAGCCATCGCGTCGCAAGTGCCAGAACCCAATGCCATGACACTGGCCACGGTGGCCAGCAATATGAGGCCCAGCACACGGGTGGTCTTGATCAAAGACTACGACGCCAGTGGCATTGTTTGGTACACCAATTACAGCAGTCGAAAAGGCCTTGAATTGGCGGGCAATCCGTATGCAGCATTGCAATTTCATTGGGTTGAATTGGAGCGTGTGGTGCGCATTGAAGGGCGAGTCGAAAGGGTCAGTGACATCCAAAGCAACACCTACTTTGACAGCCGTCCGCTAGACTCACGCATTGGCGCTTGGGCCTCGCCACAAAGCCAAGTGATACAAGGGCGCACCGAGTTGGTGACCCGCGCAGCCAAATATGCCGCGCAATTTTTGCTGCAACCCCCGCGCCCAGCGCATTGGGGCGGCTACAGGTTGGTGCCCGAGATGTGGGAGTTTTGGCAAGGCCGCAAAAGCCGCCTGCACGATCGGCTGCGTTACCGCTTAGACGAAGGGCAATGGGCCAGGGAGCGTTTGGCGCCTTGACCTTGACAATGCACAGGGGGCGGCTCTCAGCCGTAAAGTACCCCCTCTGCCTGTTTATTGCGTTTGTGCGGCACTTTGCAAAACAATATTCACCAGTGGAAAGTCCGCCATGCCAAAACGAGTGCCGGTGGCACTGCTGCCCATGGCGTCCATCACCGACAAGCCTTGCGTCAATTTTCCAAACACCGCATAGCCAGGACTGGCAGTACTGGCGTAGTCTAAAAATGCGTTGTCAATCAAGTTGAAATAAAACTGCGAAGTTGCTGAATTGGCAGCGCTGGCGCGGGCCATTGCAATCGTACCTCGCGCATTGCTCAGGCCTTTGTTGCTCTCTAGCGCGATGGCAGCGCGCACGCCCGCCTGCTCTGCACCCGCGGCAGTGTATCCACCGCCTTGCGCCACGAAGTTGGCAATCACGCGGTGAAACACAGTGTTGGCATAAAAACCATCATGCACATATTGCAAAAAATTGCTGACAGTAGCGGGCGCTGCCGTAGGGTTGAGCTCGACCACCATACTGCCCAAATTGGTCACCAAAGTCACTTGGGGTTCGGGCACAGTCAGGGTTTTGGTCAGCAAGCTGATGCCTGAAGTGTTTTTGGCTTGGAACGTCAAAGTGCCAGTGCCGTTGACCGTGCAGGTGGCCTTGACTTCGGTGTCCGTGCTGGTGGACAAGACGGTGATGCTGCTGCATTTGTCAGCGCTGAGCGTCAACGCAGTGCCCGCGCTCAAAGCCGTACCCAAGATCTTGAAGCTGCTGATTTGGCTGTAACTCAAGCGGTCAACTTGAATGTCGGAAACACTCGCCAATGGGCCTTGAGTTAACTGACTTCCACCACCTCCGCCACAGGCCGTGAGGAAGCAGGCGAGATAAAGAAGGCTTGCAATACCAGAGACTCGCGTAGCTATCTTGGTTTGAAATTGAAACAGCATCATGAAAAAATCTTAAAAATAAAACCACTGGGTGGACAGTTGAACCTGGATCCTAAACCAATGGGCAGCCAGCTTGAAATGTCCACCGCACAGTATCGCTTAAAAATTTGCCACAACGCCAAATTTAACCGAACGCCCCGGCAGCGGCGCTTTACCCGGCGCAGTGCTGGTCAAAATAGAGCTGGCACTGTAGGCCCATTGATTGCTCAGGTTGTCCACGCGTACAAACCAGTTCAAGCTGCCCAGCTCCATTTTTTGTCGATAACCCAGACCGCCGTGCCACAAGGTGTAGGCCGCCGTCACCATGCTGCCAACCGGTACTCTGTTTTGTGCGGCATAAGCATCCAAGCCCAAGTGGGCAGTCAAAGGCCCTTGTGCGTAGCGCAAATTGGCTCCCATTCTGAGGGGTGAAATTCTGGGCAAGGGCTCGTTCAAACTTTGGTTGACAGCGCGGACCAAGTCAGCCTTGAGCCCCAAGTCCAGCGAACCCGCGCTTTGCATCAAGCGCACTTGCCCAGATGCTTCGAAACCGGAAAAACGTGCGCGAACGCCTTGGTAGTTTTGGATGGGCAAACCCGATTCTTGATCGACCAACCCAGTCCCCAACAAGCCAATGAAGTTGGAGAAGCGGCTTTGAAAAGCCGTCAATGCCGCTTTGTTCGCGCCCACCTGCCACTCCAACCCCAAGTCCACACTGCCTGACTTTTCCAAGCCCAGTGCTGAATCCCCCCGCTCCCACGCTGCTGTGGCGATGTGCGGCCCATTGGCAAAAAGCTCATAGTCTTTGGGGGCTCTTTGAGTGTGCGCTGCATTGACTGTCCAGAGCCACTGTGGACTGAGTTCAAAGCGAGCACCCAAGGCAAAACTTGGCGGTGTGAATTTGCGATCGCCTGTCTCAAATCGGTCGACACTGGGGTCGGGGTTGCCAAACGATCGCACCTTGACTTGCTCGCGGCGCAGTCCCCAACTCCATCTTGCTTTGTCAAAAAACAACTCTTCCAAAACAAACAAAGCCTGCGTCTGAGTTCGGCTGTAAGGTGCAAAGGCCTCATCACCTGCGGCTGAAAAATGACCCGCTTCTGACTGCCAACCCCACGCACCTTCCCACCCGGCCCATGAACGGTGACGCCCTTGCAAACGAAAGTCATGACCTTGATTGGCAAAAACAGTACCCGGCGCACCAGCGTCAAATTCGGTATGCTGGTATCGGGTTTGACTGGCCTGTGCTTGCACACTTTGCCAGAGACCAGACAAAGGCTTCCACTGCCCCTCCAGGGCCACTCGTTTGGAATACATGTCAATGGTGACTTCATCTTCAGCCACTGTGCCGTAATTACTTTTGTATTCGTTGACAGCCAAACCCAGGAAACCTTGGTCAAAAAACAAACTGCCACCGACCGCTCCACCTTTGGAGGTGCTGTCCGAGTTGCAAATGCGCATTGCCAGCACAGGCGAACCAGGCTTGCTGCAAGCCAAGTTCTGCGGCACTTTGACATCATCCGTTTTGCGGTCAAACGCGTCCACATGCAAAACCCAGCGGCCGCTGCCCGTTTCCAGCAAAGCACCCACGCTGCGTTCACCGTTGCCGCTTCCTGATTGCGCTTGTGCTTTGCCCAGAACACCTTGGAAAGGTGTGCGCGGTATGCGGTTGTCAATCACATTGACCACGCCGCCCACAGCGCTGCCGCCGTATTGCAGGGATGCAGGGCCTCGCAATACTTCAATGCGCTCAACGCTGAGCACATCCAGGGGCACTGCGTGGTCGTAGCTCAACGCAGAAACATCCAGGCTGGCCCCGCTGTTGCTCAGCACGCGGATGCGGTCGCCGTCCAAACCGCGCACAATGGGGCGACTGGCATTGGGCCCAAAGTAAGTGCTAGAGACACCGGGCAAACTGTTCAATGTTTCACCCAAGCTGCCCTGCCCGCTTTGCGAAAGCTCTAAGCCCGACAAACTCGCGGCGGTGCTGGGCCCTTGCGCACGGCCCAAAGGGTTGCCCGTGATGACGACCTCTTGCACGGCTTGTGCCATCGCGTTTTGACACAAGCCCAGCGCCCCCAGAACCAACACCCAGTGGCGCGAGGAAGAAAGGCCCTTTGCCCAGCGCTGCTGGGTCTTGCAATATTTTTCAAACATGATTTTTCCTGAGATATGCCATACAACCCATGCCGCGTTGATGCGGCTGGGAAAACTTGTCAAATCAAAGGAAAAAAGGCGGCGCTCGGGCTGAAAAATAAGCCGGCGTCTGGCCGGGTTGACTTGGCGCTTGCAACAAGGCCAAATCGGAACTGGGCGCTTGGTATGCCGGTAACGTGCAAGCGCTTTGCAGACCTGCACTGAGCCCCAAATGGTCTAGCAGCTGGCAAGTTCCAGAGCCCTCTGCGTGGTCACCAAAAAGGTCTGGTGAAGATGCGGGTGCAGACGAAGGCAAGGCGAGCGGCGCGCCTGAAGCGTCTGCCAACGCAACCAGCGCGTTGCTGGCAATTGCACCCTTGGCCCCGTGCATCACTTGGTGAATTTGGGCCCACAAGGGTGCCAACATCACCATGCAGATCAGCAGCGTTGTCCAGAAAAATTTGACAGAAAAATTTGGCGTAAACGCAGCCAGTCCGGCCCCTCGCCGGCGCCTAACATTTTGCTGTGCAAGCCTAATTTTCACAAGACGCATGCCCTGATTATCTCCGAACCCAGTCAGCAAATATTTTGCGAAATTTGCTGACCTTGGGCGTAGCCACCGCCAAACAATAGCCCTGCGTGGGGTTGCGTTCAAAAAAATCTTGGTGGTACTCTTCGGCCGCAGAATAATTTTGCAAAGGCAATACTTCGGTCACGATGGGCGCGCCCAATACGCCGTCGGCTTGAATTTCTTGAATCAAGTCTCTGGCCACCTGTTCATGCTCAGCTTGCGTGAAGTAAATGCCGCTGCGGTATTGGGTGCCGCGATCATTGCCCTGCCGGTTCAAGGTGGTGGCGTCGTGCACACCAAAGAAAATTTCAAGCAAGACGCGGGCGCTGATGACGCTGGGGTCATATTGCAAGCGCACCACTTCATTGTGGCCTGTGTTGCCACTGCAAACTTGCTCATAAGTCGGGTTCAAGGTGTGCCCATTGCAATAACCCGATTCAACATCCAGCACACCTTTGACCTGCACAAAAACCGCTTCGGTGCACCAAAAGCAACCGCCGCCTAAGACCAGTGTTTCAATGTTCGAGGGAGTGTTCATATCTGGATTCTGGCATAGCTATAAAATCGTCGACTTTCATCCTTAAACTTTCGGACCTCCCCATGAAACCCAGCTTCCAATGGAACGACCCTTTTTTGCTGAGCGCCCAGTTGAGCGACGACGAACGCGCCATTGTGGATGCAGCGCACAATTTCTGCCAAGAAAAACTTCAAACCAGGGTTTTGATGGCCGCGCGGCATGAAACATTTGACCGCGAAATCATGAACGAATTTGGCAGCATGGGGTTTTTAGGCTCAACCATCGAAGGCTATGGCTGCGCTGGCTTGAACTATGTCAGCTACGGCTTGGTGGCCCGCGAAGTCGAGCGCGTTGACAGCGGCTACCGAAGCGCCATGAGCGTGCAAAGCTCCTTGGTGATGCACCCGATCAATGAATACGGCAGCCCCGCGCAACGCGAAAAATACCTGCCCAAATTGGCCACCGGCGAATGGGTGGGCTGCTTTGGCTTGACTGAACCCAACTTCGGCTCCGACCCGGCCAGCATGATCACGCGCGCCAAACCGGTGGACGGCGGTTACATCATGAAGGGCGCCAAGATGTGGATCACCAACGCCCCCATCGCCGATGTGTTCGTGGTCTGGGCCAAACTCGAAACTGAGGGTGATGGCCAGTCAGCCATCCGAGGTTTTATTTTGGAAAAGGGCATGAAGGGCCTGAGCGCCCCCAAAATTGAAGGCAAGATGAGCCTGCGGGCCAGCATCACCGGTGAGATTGTCATGGACGATGTGTTTGTGCCCGAGTCCCAATTGCTGCCCAATGTGGCTGGTCTGAAAGGCCCGTTTGGCTGCCTGAACAAGGCCCGCTATGGCATCGCATGGGGCGCTTTGGGCGCGGCCGAAGATTGCTGGCACCGTGCTCGTCAGTACACCTTGGACCGAGTTCAATTTGGCCGTCCATTGGCGCAAAACCAATTGATCCAAAAGAAATTGGCCGACATGCAAACCGAGATCGCGCTGGGCCTGCAAGGCTGCTTGCGCGTGGGCCGCTTGATGGACGAAGGCCAATCAGTGCCCGAGATGATCAGCTTGATCAAGCGCAACAGTTGCGGCAAAGCTTTGGATGTCGCCCGCATGGCGCGTGACATGCATGGCGGCAATGGCATTCACGACGAATACCACGTCATTCGGCACATGATCAACTTGGAAACCGTCAACACCTATGAGGGCACGCACGACGTGCATGCTTTGATTTTGGGCCGCGCTCAAACCGGCTTGCAGGCCTTTTATTGACACCACATGGGCCCCTGTGCTCCTAGACCCTGAAAAAGACCGCCTTGGCGGTCTTTTTTTTGACCTCTGACTTGACGAATCTCCTGAAAATCCTTACATTAATAACCAACGAGTCATTAAAACGTGCCTGAAGCCCTAAGCCATCCCAAACGCGAACGCCGCAAACTGCAACGCCCAGGCGAGTTGCTAGAAGCTGCGCTGGACTTGTTTGTTGAAAAAGGCTTTGCCGCCACACGCTCAGAAGAGGTGGCCGCCAAGGCGGGCGTCTCTAAAGGCACTTTGTTCTTGTACTTCCCCTCTAAGGAAGAGTTGTTCAAAGCAGTGGTGCGTGAAAACGTGGTCCGCCCGGTGAGTCAAGGCGCCGTAGAGGCCGCCAACTTCACTGGCAACAGCGGGGACTTGCTGAAAATGCTGATGATTGAATGGTGGCGCCGTTACGGCTCCACCAAAGCCTCCGGGATTTCCAAATTAATCATCAGCGAAGCGAGTAATTTTCCTGAGCTGGCCGCGTTCTACCAAGAAGAAGTCATTCTGCCTGCGGAGCTTTTGGTGCAACGGGTTTTGCAGCGGGGCATCGACCGAGCAGAGTTCAAAATTGTCGATCTGCGCTATACCGTGTTGGCCGTGATTTCGCCGCTGCTGTTCCTGATCATGTGGAAGCATTCCATGGCTTTGTGCGGCCCCAAAGAAAGCCCACTTGACCCAGAAAAATTCATCGCGCAGCATGCCGACTTGATTGTGCAAGGCTTGTCTAAAGAGAAATAAAAAATGTCGTTTTTGCGTCCAAAAAACATTGCGCTCGCCGTGCTTTCAGTCTCTGTGATTCTGAGTTTGGGCTGGGCACTTCAGCGCGGCTACATCGGCAAAACTTCAGCCCCAGAGGCTGCCACTGTTGTGTCCGCCAGCCAAGCCAAGAACGTGATTGAGTTGGCATTGACCGACGAAGTGATCGCTCAAAAATTAAGCATGACCCAGGGCCTGCCTGTTTCAGGCACTTTGAAGGCGGTGCGAAGTGCCATGGTCAAGGCCCGCGTGGCTGGTGAATTGATGGCCCTGGAAGTGCGCGAGGGCGACGCCGTCAAAGTCGGCCAAATATTGGCCCGTGTCGACCCCACCGAATACACAGCCAGACAGAGTCAAGCTCAGCAACAAGCACAAGCCGCGCAAGCGCAAGTCGAGGTCGCTCAGCGTCAGTTTGACAACAACAATGCGCTGGTCAATCAAGGCTTTATTTCAAAGACAGCGCTAGACACATCACTGGCCAATTTGAATGGCGCCAAAGCCACCTACCAAGCTGCCTTGTCGGCTTTGGATGTGGCGCGCAAGGCGGTGGACGACACCACCCTCAAAGCCCCTTTGAGCGGCTGGGTCAGTCAGCGTTTGGCACAGCCGGGCGAGAGAGTCTCGCCCGATGCCCGAATTTTAGAAATCGTAGATTTGTCGCAGCTTGAACTCGAAGCCACCCTGACATCGGCCGATGCCATGTTGGTCAAGTTGGGGCAAACCGCCACATTGAGAGTGGAAGGCTCGGGACAAGAGGTCAGCGCCAAAGTGCTGCGAATCAACCCCAGCACACAAGTTGGCAGCCGAAGTGTGCTGGTCTATTTAGGACTGCAAGCCCACCCCAGTTTGCGCCAAGGTGTGTTCGTGCAAGGCAGCCTGGGCACCCTATCGGTACAAGCCATCGTGCTGCCGCTAGAAAGTGTACGCACCGACAAGCCCGAGCCCTATGTTCAAACCATTCAAAACAATGCCGTGATGCACGTCAAGGTCAGCACAGGCATTCGCGGCGAAATCGCCGGCCGCGCCATGATTGCGGTCTCATCCGTGCCAGAGGGCATGAAAGTTTTAGCGCCCAGTGCAGGCTCGGTGCGCGAGGGCACGCAAGTCAAATACACCACCAGCGTGCGCTGAAAGAACGCTTACCATGTGGTTCACCCAAGTCAGTCTGAAAAATCCGGTCTTCGCGACCATGGTCATGCTCGCCTTTGTGGTGATGGGCTTTTTTGCTTTTCAAAATTTGAAGGTTGACCAGTTCCCCAATATCGATTTTCCTGTTGTTGTTGTTGTCACCGAATACCCCGGTGCATCACCTGAAATCGTTGAGAGTGAAGTTTCGAAAAAAATTGAAGAAGGCGTTAACTCGATCGCTGGCATCAACGCCCTGACTTCGCGCAGCTATGAAAATCAATCGGTGGTCGTGATCGAGTTTCAGTTGCACATAGATGGGCGCAAAGCGGCCGATGACGTGCGCGAAAAAGTGGCCAGCATTCGCGCCAATTTACGCACCGAAGTCAAAGAGCCACGCGTCATCCGTTTTGACCCTACCAGCAAGGCCATCTGGTCGCTGGCTGTGATCCCGGTGTCTGGTGAGAAAGGGCAAGCCCCCAGTCTGGTGGAGTTGACCAATTGGTCCGAGCAAGTGTTGAAAAAGCGCCTAGAGAATGTGCGCGGCGTTGGCGCTGTCAACGTGCTGGGGGGCAGCCGGCGAGAGATCAACATCTATTTGAAACCCGACGCCATGGAAGCCCTGGGTGTCAGCGCGGACCAAGTGGCCAATGCCGTGCGCAATGAAAACCAAGATTTGCCCGTCGGGGCGCTTCGCTCGTTCACCCAAGAGCGAGTGATTCAAGTTCTATCGCGCATGCAACGGCCTGAAGATTTTGGGCAAATCATTGTGGCGCGCAAAGGCAGCACACCGATCCGCTTGTCGCAAGTGGCCAGCGTGAAAGATGGCGCCCAAGAACTCGAGAACATGGCCTTGTACAACGGTGAGCGCACCTTGGTTTTGTCAGTCCAAAAATCACAAGATGCCAACACCATTGAAGTGGTCGACAACCTGACTCGCCTTCTGCGAGATTTGCAAAAACAAGCACCCCCGGGCATTCGACTTGAACCGGTCTCAGACGGCTCGCGGCAAATCAGAGTGGCCGTTGACAATGTGCGTAAAACTTTGATCGAAGGCGCGCTCTTGACCATTTTGATCGTGTTTTTGTTTTTGAATTCTTGGCGCTCCACCGTCATCACGGGCCTGACTTTGCCCATTTCTTTGATTGGCACATTCTGGTTCATGAGCCTGTTTGGCTTCACCATCAACATGATCACTTTGATGGCTTTGTCTTTGTGCGTGGGCCTGCTGATTGACGACGCCATTGTGGTGCGAGAGAACATTGTGCGCCATGTTCAAATGGGGAAAAACAGCTTTGATGCTGCCATGCAAGGCACTCAAGAAATTGGCCTGGCCGTACTGGCCACCACCTTGTCCATCGTGGCGGTGTTTTTGCCCATTGGCTTTATGGAGGGCATCATCGGAAAATTTTTCCATGAGTTCGGCATCACGATCGTTGCGGCGGTTTTGATCTCCATGTTTGTCAGCTTCACCTTGGACCCCATGCTCTCGAGCATTTGGCACGACCCGAGCATTCACAAGCCGGGTCAGGCCGCCGCGCCTGAAAGCTTTTACGACAAAACCGTTGGCCGGGTGACGGCTTGGTTTGAGCGCAGCACCGAGCGCTTGGTTGATTTTTACCAGCACATGTTGTCCTGGGCGCTGGCGCATCAGAAAAGTACCGTGTTGATGGCCCTCGTGGTCTTTGTCAGCAGTTTATTCATGGTGCCGCTGCTGGGCACTGAGTTCATTCCCAAAGGCGATTACTCTGAAGCCACATTGAGCTTTCAAACACCTGTGGGCACCTCGCTTGAAAGCACTGCGATCAAAGCGCGGCAAGTCGAAGCCATCGTGCGCGAATTTCCTGAAATTCAATACACCTTGACGGGCATGAACACCCCTAACGCACAAGGCAAAAACAGCGCCAGCATCTACATGCGCTTTACAGATCGCACCCTGCGCAAGCGCACGGTCGAAGACATTGCCACATTGCTGCGCGAACGCTTGAGCCGCGTGGCTGGCATCACCGTCACGCATGTGGGAACCTTGGATTCTGTGGGCGGCAACAAGCAAATTGAGTTTTCTTTGCAAGGCCCGGACCAACGCGAATTGGAGCGCTTGACTTTGATCGCCATGGAAAAAATCAAAAAAATTCCAGGCTTGGTTGATTTGGACTCCAGCGTCAAAGCCAACAAACCCACCATTGGCATCACCGTGCTGCGTGAGTCGGCTTCCGACTTGGGCCTGAACGTGGCTAACTTGGCGGGTCCATTGCGCACCTTGGTTGCTGGTCAAATTGTGGGCAACTGGCGTGCGCCCGACGATCAGACTTACGACGTCAATGTGCGCCTGTCGCCAGATTTTCGCAACAGCCCTCAAGACTTGGAGCGCTTGCCTTTCAGTGTGACGATGCCGCTCGACGGCAGCACTCGCAATGTGCGCTTAGGGCAAGTCGCACAGGTCAATGAGACCACAGGTTCCAACCAAATCAACCGGCGCGATTTGATGCGCGAGGTGGCCATCAATGCCAACGCTTCGGGCCGCGCTGCAGGCGATATTTCCAATGACATCCGCAAAATTTTAGACAGCATGGCCATACCACCGGGCTACCGCTATCAATTTGGCGGCTCGACCAAAAGCATGACGGAATCTTTCAGTTATGCGATCACGGCCTTGATCATGGCCATTATTTTCATTTACATGATTTTGGCCAGCCAATTCAAAAGCTTCTTGCAACCTCTGGCCTTGATGACAGCTTTGCCACTGACCTTGATCGGTGTGGTTTTGTCGCTGCTGGCTTTTCGCTCAACGCTGTCGATGTTCTCCATCATCGGCGTGGTCATGCTCATGGGCTTGGTCACCAAAAATGCCATCTTGTTGGTGGACTTCACCATCCGCGCCCGTGAGGACAGCACCGGGCCTGATGGCGAATGGGTGCCTGGCCTTGGCCGCACCGAGGCTTTGCTGATGGCCGCCAAAGTGCGATTGCGCCCTATTTTGATGACCACCTTGGCCATGATTTTCGGCATGATGCCCCTGGCTTTTGCTTTGACCGAGGGCTCTGAGCAGAGGTCCCCCATGGGCCAAGCTGTGATTGGCGGCGTGATCACCTCTTCCTTGCTGACCTTGGTGGTGGTGCCTGTGGTTTATTGCTACATGGACGACTTGGCTCAATCTATTCGCCGATTTTGGTCCGGGCCTGCTGACAGTCAGGCTAATTCAGGCCACAAACGGTAAAATCAAGCAGAAATGAATACAATACCCCATGGAGTATATATGAACATCGAACAAGCACGCTTTAACATGATCGAGCAGCAAATTCGCCCTTGGGAGGTGCTGGATGCACAAATACTGAACCTGCTCAGCGTGGTCAAACGCGAAGATTTCGTGCCTCTGGCGCACAAAGCTTTGGCCTTTGTCGACATGGAAATCCCTTTGCAAGCACAAGGCACGTCGGGCCAAGTGATGTTGGCGCCCCGTGTGCAAGCGCGCTTACTGCAAGATTTGCACTTGCAGCAACAAGACAGCGTTTTGGAAATTGGCACCGGCTCGGGCTACATGGCCGCCTTGTTGGCACACCGTGCGGGCACGGTTTTAAGTTTGGAAATAGACCCCCAATTGGCCGAACAAGCGCGCAAAAATTTGCAAGCTGCTGGCATTGTCAACGTGCAAGTTCGTCAAGCTGACGGCAGCCAAGGTGCTGCAAATGATGGGCCCTTTGATGCCATCTTGCTCAGTGGTTCTGTGGCCCAAGTGCCCCAGTATCTGCTGGACCAACTCAAAGTAGGTGGCCGCTTGGCCGCCGTGGTGGGGCAAGAGCCCGTGATGCGCGCCTGCGTCATCACGCGCACTGGCGCGCAGGAATGGGCCACCAGCCAAGCTTGGGACACCGTGGCGCCGCGCCTACAAGGCTTCGCAGAACCCAGTGCCTTCAGCTTTTAATTATTCTTCAACACCATTGCCACTTCTGCAGCATGCAACATATCAGCCCCGCACAATTTAACGAATGGACCGAACAAGCCAGCCAGCAAGCCAAGCCTTTGGTGCTCGATGTGCGTGAAACTTGGGAATGTGAAGTTGCCAGCATCGCGCCTGTGGGATGTGAAGTTCAAATCATGCCGATGCAAACCGTTCCAAACCGCTTGCATGAAATTGACCGCACCCGCCCTATTGCGTGCTTGTGCCACCATGGTGGCAGAAGTCAGCAAGTTGCCGCCTTCCTTGAGCATCAAGGCTTTGAGAACATCACCAACATCAGTGGTGGCATTCACGCTTGGTCTGCGCAAGTAGACGCCAGTATTCCGACTTATTGAACCGTTAAGATCACCCCTCTATTGATCGCTTTGCCGAAAGACTTCCATGAATTTGCGCTTTCTTCCTTTGACATTGGCCATTTCGTCGGCCCTTTGCGGCGCAGCCCAAGCTCAAAGCTTGCTGTCCCTGTACGAAACTGCACGGGGTTATGACGCAACCTACAAGGCCTCGCAGTCGCAATACAACGCGAACTTGGCCAAGGGTGCGCAAGCTCGCGCCAGTTTGTTGCCCACTGCCAATTTGGGTGCCAACCTCAACCGCACCAACGTTGAATTAATTTCAGCCAACCAGACGGCCACCTCGCAAAGTCAATCGGCCACATTGAGCGCCAACCAACCTTTGTACCGGCCTGCCAATTTGGCAACGTATCGACAAGGCGAAAAACAACTCGAACTCGCCAGCATTCAGTTAAACGCTGCCGAGCAAGACCTGATCGTTCGCCTGAGTCAAACCTACTTCGATGTTTTGGCCTCACGTGAAAGTCTTGAATTTGTCAAAGCCCAAAAGGCCGCTGTCAGTGAACAATTGGCTGCAGCCAAGCGCAATTTTGAAGTCGGCACCTCGACCATCACCGATACCCGTGAAGCGCAGGCCCGCTTTGACTTGGTCTTGGCACAAGAAATTGCAGCTGACAACGATTTACGCATCAAGGGCTTGGCACTGAACCAACTGGTGGGCTTGAACAACATTGAGCCCAAAGGCTTGTCGCCCAAAGCCAACTTAACGAGGCCTGACCTTCAAAATGTAGATCAATGGGTGCAGCAATCTTCCGAGCAACACCCCAATGTGATTCAAAGCCGTGTGGCCTTGGAGATTGCCAAACTGGAAACCACCAAAGCCGAAGCCGGCCACAAACCCACGCTCGATTTGGTAGCGTCGTATGCGCCTATTCGCTATAAAGATGGCAAGGGCATCAACACCTCTCAAATTGACACCAACAGCGCCAGCTTGACCTTGGCCTTGAACATACCTTTGTTTGCCGGCTTTGCCACGCAAAACCGCATCAAAGAAACGGTGGCCTTGGAAGAAAAAGCCCGCTCTGATTTAGACGCTGCTGAGCGCGCCGTGGCGCAAGCTACACGCACCGCTTTCTATGGCGTGCAATCAGGCTTGGGGCAAGTCAATGCATTGCAAGCAGCCGAGGCTTCGAGCCAAAGTGCTTTGGACGCCAACAAACTGGGCTACCAAGTGGGCGTTCGCATCAACATCGATGTGCTCAACAGCCAAAGTCAGCTGTTCCAAACCAAACGTGATTTGGCCAAAGCGCGTTACGACGTGCTGATGGGGCAACTCAAATTGCGCCAAGCCAGTGGCACGTTGTCGCAGGTCGATCTGTCCAACATCAACGCTTTGCTCAACCCTTGAAACAACTGCGCAATTGCAAGCACTAAGCATTTAATTGCGCCAAGCGAAGCCGCACCGCTTGCGCTGTGCGCTGCGTAGCCCCACCGAATTGTTGCGCAAAGGCTTGGGCCTGAAGGCCCCGCTCCACCAGCGCCTGAGGCGCTTGCAACCAGTCCATGGCCACTTGCACAGCGGCCAACAAATTGTCAACCTGCACGGCCGCCCCTGCCTCTTGCGCACTTGAGGCCACTTGTGCAAAGTTAAACGTGTGCGGCCCCATCACAACGGGGCATGCGCATGCCGCAGCCTCGATTAAATTTTGCCCACCCAGGGGCTCGAAACTCCCTCCGAGCAAAGCCACATCGGCCATGCTGTAGTAAAGCGACATCTCCCCCATGCTGTCGCCCAAGGCAATGTCGCCCTCTTGCAAGGCCTGCGCTGGGCCTTGGTGCCATGCACTGCGCCGAGAGACCTTCAAGCCCTGCGCTTGCAGCAGGGCTTGAACTTGCGCCACGCGCTGTGGGTGCCTGGGAACAATCAGCCATTGAACGCATGGGTGCGCCGGCCCTTGTGCCGCATCTTGTCCCACCACGGGTGCTTGTTGAACCTGCGCTTGAAGAACTTGCCAAGCTTTTAACCAAGCTGCCTCTTCGCCTTCACGCGAACTGGCCAGCATCACCACGGGGCGCTTCAGGGCCCGCCGCCAAGCTTGTCCTTGCGCCACTTGCCCAGCGTCGGCCTGCGCATCAAATTTGAGATTGCCCAAAACACCTTGCACCGACGCGCCCAATTGCTGCAAGCGCTGCGCGTCAGTGTCGGTTTGCGCCCAAACGCCTTGCAAACCCGCATAGGCTGGCCTTAAAAGCGTTGGCCACCTCAAAGCTTGACGCATCGATTTTTCGCTCATGCGCGCATTCAAAAGCATCAAGGGAATTTGCCTCTCAGCACACTGCGCCACCCACTGGGGCCAGACTTCGGTTTCAAGCAGCAAGCCCACACGGGGTTGGAAATGCGTTAAAAATCGGGCCACAATTTCAGGGCTGTCCCAGGGCTGCCAAACTTGCACATCGCCCTCTTGCAACAAGTGCATGCCTTCGCTGCGCCCGGTTGCCGTGCCATGGGTGAGCAGCAAGCGCATGCCAGGAAACTCGGCCCGCAAACCTTGGAGCAAAATTCCTGCTGTGCGTGACTCCCCCAAAGAGACGCCGTGCACCCAAATCAAGTCACTTTGCGGCCCTTGGGTGTAGTGGCCAAAGCGTTCCGGGATATGTTGGCCATACAAGGCCTCGGCCTTGGCACGGCGCTTGAGTTTCAGGTGCAGCAAGGGCTGCGCAGCCCGCATCAAAACACTGTAAAGCCACAAAGAGAACTTGGCTTTGAAGTCGCGCATTTTTCAGTGCGCGGCGGACTGCACAGCCGCATCGGGCTTGACCGTGCGCAGCAAAGTCATCATATCGTGCTCGATGCGTTGCAAGGCCTGCGGCGTATGTCCTTCGAAACGCAAGACCAATACAGGTGTGGTGTTAGATGCACGAATCAAACCAAAGCCATCGGGCCAATCGACTCTGAGGCCATCGATGTCGGAGATTTGCGCAGGAGCCACCAATGCGGCACCCGCCACTTTCAATAATTTTTGCGTCACGCTGTGCGGTTCTCCCTCTTGGCACGGCACATTCAACTCGGGGGTGCAGTGACTGGTGGGCAAGGCTTGCAAAACAGCATTGGCATCCGGGCTCTTGCTGACAATTTCCAGCAAACGACAACCCGCGTAGGTGCCATCGTCAAAGCCATACCAACGCTCTTTGAAAAAAATGTGTCCGCTCATCTCGCCGCCCAAAGGCGCTTGCCCACCGGCGGCCTCGATCGCCTTCATTTTGGCCTTGATGAGTGAGTGACCCGTTTTGTACATCAAGGCTTGTCCGCCTGCCGCGCGGATGGCCGGTGCCAAGCGCTGTGAACACTTCACATCAAACAAAATTGTGCCATTGGGCACGCGGCTGAGCACATCTTGCGCAAACAACTGCATTTGCCGATCAGGGTAGATGGTCTCTCCATCGCGCGTGACGATGCCCAAACGGTCGCCGTCACCATCAAAAGCCAAGCCCAATTCAGCACCTGAACTTTTCAAGGCGGCAATCAGATCTTGCAAGTTCTCTGGCTTGCTCGGGTCGGGGTGATGATTGGGGAAATTGCCATCGACTTCGCTGAACAATTCAATCACCTCGCAGCCAATGGCTCTGAAGATGCCGGGGGCGGTGGCCCCTGCAATGCCATTGCCCGAATCCACCACAATTTTCATGGGCCGAGTCAAATGAATGTCCGAAACAATTCGGGCTGTGTAAGCAGCCAACACATCTCGCGCTTGGACACTGCCGCCGCCCTTGAGCACCCAAGTTTCGTCGGTCATCATTTGACGCAGAGCTTGAATTTCGTCGCCATACACGGCGCGCCCACCCAACACCATTTTGAAACCGTTGTCATCTTTGGGGTTGTGACTGCCGGTGACTTGAATGCCGCTGTCGCACAAGGTGTGCGCCGCAAAATACAGCATGGGCGTGGTGGTCAAACCCACGTCGATCACCTGCACGCCTGCGGCCTTCAAGCCACGCATCAAGGCCTGCGACAAAACCAGGCCACTCAAACGACCGTCGCGCCCCACGGCCACGGTGGCGCGGCCTTCAGCCAGCGCCAAGGTGCCAAAGGCTTTGCCCAAACCTTCGGCCAAGGCTTCGTCCAGGGTTTTGGGAAAGGTTCCCCGAATGTCATAAGCCTTGAAAATAGAAGCTGTGATTTGCATGTTGAAAATTCCCGTATCGCTGGTAGTGAGCCCTTTGGGCATGGCTGATTGACAAGGAGTTGGCCAGGTGCCAGTCAGCCCCGAAGTGGCCTGTGCATTGTAGGCTCCCTGCTGATTGGCCAAGCCTGAACACAAGCAGAAAATCCGGTAGCATGGGGGCATGCGTTTTCATTCTCAAACTGTCTACACCCTGACCCCCAGCCCACTTGGCCCGATCACCTTGGCTGCCAGCCCGGCTGGCCTCTGTGGCATTTGGTTTGAAGACCAGCAGCACAGGCCGGACATGGCCCTTTGGCGCACTGAGCCCGATCATCCCGTCCTGAAAAAAGTGCACACCCTGTTGTCCGGTTTTTTCGCGCATTCAGATGTGAAAAAATTATCTCAACTGCACCTGCCACTCGACCTTCAGCTAGGCAGTTCTTTCCAACAATCAGTCTGGCAAGCATTGCAAAAAATACCTGCCGGCACAACCTGCTCTTATGCCGAGTTGGCGCAAGCCATCGGCAAGCCCCGTGCAGTCAGAGCTGTCGGCAGCGCCATTGGGCGCAACCCCATCAGCATTTTGATCCCTTGCCACCGCGTGATCGGCAGTCGCGGCAACTTAACGGGTTATGCCGGCGGTCTGTGGCGCAAAGAAGCTTTGCTCAAGTTGGAAGCATCGGGTTCACAAAAAATTGTGAAGCAAGCCACTTTGGGATGCGCCGCAGCTGCATGATTTGCGTTGCACCCCTCATGCGAGGGACAACTGCCAATATCAAAAATAATAATCCAAGGGTTTACCCCCTGCCAAGGCATTTTCTCGGAGCATAAGCTTTAATCATGTTGTCAAAATCAAGCCCCATCTGGGAGGACTTAAGTCCACAAGAACACGAACACCACTACAACCCGCAGAATGCGGTACCCGACTTTGCCAAATACAGGGCAAGCCGAGAAGCACCGAATGCGCAGGCTTTGGCTACTTTGGATCGCATCCCTGACCTCAGTTATGGCCCCGACAAACTCCACACTGTCGATGTCTACCCGGTCAGTCAACCCAACGCACCGGTTCACATTTTTTACCACGGGGGCTATTGGCGCGCCCAAGACAAACAGAATTTTGCATACCTGGCAGCCCCTTTGACAGCCGCAGGCATTTGTACAGTGATTGCCAATTACGCTCTGTGTCCGCAGGTAACTCTGAATGGTGTGGTCGCCTCTGCGTTGGAAAGCTTGGCGTGGACAGCACGCCATATCGCTCAATACGGCGGCGACCCCAATCAAATCACCTTGTCTGGTCACTCTGCTGGCGCACATCTGGGTGCGGCCGCTTTGGCGACAGACTGGACATCATTCAAATTGCCAGCCGATTTGGTCAAGGCAGCCACTTTGATCAGTGGGATCTACGACCCCGCGCCTGCGGTTTTGACTTCGGTCAACGCCGACCTGAAATTGACAGCCGAGCTCATCGAAAGACACAACTACGAAAAGAAAACACCCAGAATCATTTGCCCAACCCGTCTCATTGCGGGCGGGCAGGAACCCTGGCAATTCATTGATCAAACCTACCGATACGCACACCATCTGCACAGGCATGGAGGCGATCCTGGCGTGGTGGTATCGCCCGGGTTCAATCACTTTAATATTTTGGACCAATATCTGGACCTTCAAAGCGATGTGATGCGCGCTGTTCTTAGCATGGCTCGCAAAGGAAATGCAGCATGAGCCTCATTCGAGACATTCGCATCATTGGGCTTGAAACAGCTTTACCAGAGTCGCAGGCCTATGGCATGGCCAGAGGACTGACTTCGCGGCGAGGCGCTTGTTTGGTGATGGTTGAAACAGAAGATGGCGTCACCGGCATTGGTGAAGCCTGGGGTCCTTCTAAAATATCAGCCGCCTACCTTGACTTGATTCGGCCTTATTTTTTAGGCCAGAGTCTTTATTCGCAACGCGGTGTGCAGCACATGATTTTGTCTAAGCACTATCATTTCGGCACTCAAAATCAAATGATCGCTTTGTTCAGCGGCATTGACATTGCAGCCCATGATGCCATGGGAAAACTTTTGGGGCTTTCGGTCTGCGATTTGATCGGTGGTCGTCAAAGAACGCAGGTCCCTGTGTATGCCTCAGGTGGCTACTTCACGCTAGAGGCTGACCAGCAAGCGGCCTTGGCCAAACAACTCGAGCCCCATGCCAACAGTGGTTTCCCCGCTTTCAAAATCAAGATTGGACGCAGCCCGGCAGAGGACGCCGAACGGGTCAAGCTCGCACGGCAAATCATTGGCGACAAACCCATTTTGACTGTGGACAGCAATGGCAATTACACTGTAGACCAGGCGCTAGAGAGCATGCGCAGAATTGCCCCCTACAACATTGGTTGGTATGAAGAACCTCTGGCACCGCAAGACTGGCGTGGTTATGCTGAACTCAAACAAAAAGCCCCCATTCCCTTGGCAACTGGAGAGGCGCTTTACGAAACATTTGATTTTCGCCGGCTGGTAGAAGAACGGTTGGTTGATGTAGTGCAACCAGACTTATCGCTGGCCGGCGGCCTGAGCGTGGCGCGGTTTGTGGGCGAGCTTTGCGCGAGTGCACATTTGCGAGTTTCGCCGCACGTCTGGGGTGGCCCGATAGGCTTAGCTGCCGCGGCCCACTGGGTGGCATCGCTGCCCTGCTACCCTCACAGCAACAATGACCCCACCCCCACTTTGGTGGAATATGACATTGGGCAAAACCCACTGCGAGAGTGTTTGCTGCGAACGCCTTTGACAGCAGTCAACGGCCTGCTAGCCGTACCAACAGGTCCGGGTCTAGGCGTGGAGATTGATTTAGAAGCAATGGCCCAATTTCGAGTCGATTAAGCAGTGCTCAAAACTACAGAATTGGAAAAAAATCCAATGCATTCCAGCGACACGGAACCCTTGCTTGAACTTCGTGATCTCAGAACTCAATTTGTAACGCCGCGATCTGTGGTTTCTGCAGTCGATGGTGTCAGCTTGTCTATCCACCCAGGCCAAACAATGGCCTTGGTCGGCGAATCAGGCAGCGGGAAATCAGTCACTGCGCTTTCTATTTTGCGGCTTTTCAATCGTGGGGACACCGTCAAAATTTCCGGCCAAGCCCTATGGAAAAACAGACAAGGGCAAGTCATCGATTTGTTGGCCTTGCCTGAAAATGAACTTCGCACTTTTCGTGGACGGGAAATAGGATTTGTCTTTCAAGATCCAGGCGCAAGTTTGAATCCAGTTTTCACCATAGGTGCACAAATTCGCGAAACACTGCGCATCCATCAGAGCAACGAGGATGCAGCAGTGCTTGCCATTCAGCTGCTGCGCGATGTGGGCATAGCCGATCCAGAACGACGAATCAATGCCTATCCTCACCAACTTTCAGGAGGCATGCGCCAGCGGGTGATGCTGGCCATGACACTGGCATGCAAACCTAGATTTTTGATCGCTGATGAGCCCACTACAGCGCTGGATGTCACGATACAAGCACAGATGATGCGCTTGCTGTCTGAAATTCAGGCCAAATACAACATGGCCATGTTGTTCATCACGCATGACTTGGCACTGGTTTCGCAAATTGCTGATCATGTGGCCGTGATGTATGCAGGCCAAGTTGTGGAGACAGGCGCTGTCCATGAGCTCACACTTCACCCCAAGCATCCCTATACACGCGCCTTGCTCGATTGCAGGCCTATTCGACGTTATAAGGACCAAGGGCCGGATGAAAGAATTTTGATTCCCATCAAGGGCAGCCCACCCCGTTCTGGTGACATCAGCAGTGGATGCAGGTTTTCGCCTCGGTGCCACGCCCAAAAAGATGTGTGCCTGCAAAGTCCCGTTCCCTTAGAGATTTTTTCTAGCGCCCAAAGTGTGCGCTGCGCACGATGGCGGGAGTTGTGATGGATCCGAACTTGCTGAGCGTTTCTGGCATTTCCAAAACTTTTGAATTGCCAAGAGAAGGATGGGGTGCTGCACCCAGATTGCGGGCTGTCGATCAAGTTTCATTCACAATCGATGCGGGTGAAGTTCTGGGCTTGGTGGGTGAATCAGGTTCAGGCAAATCAACACTGGGCCGGCTTGTGCTGCGGTTGATTGAACCTGACTCTGGCACGATTCATTTGAAAGGCAATGACATCAGACTGCTTTCGCAGCGGCAATTGCAAGACACCCGCCGAGAAATGCAAATGATTTTCCAGGATCCATTTGCCAGCCTGAATCCAAGGCGAAAAGTTGGCGCAGCCATTGAGGAAGTGCTTGAGCTGCATGGCATGCGAGAACCCCAGGCCAGGCGAGCTCGCTGCATGGAATTGCTAGGGCAAGTGGGCATGTCACCAGAAGATGCACTGCGTTGGCCACGCGAGTTTTCCGGCGGGCAACGTCAGCGAATTGCCATTGCTCGCGCGCTGGCGGTCAATCCCAAATTACTGGTTGCCGACGAACCTGTTTCTGCTTTAGACGTTTCGGTTCAAGCCGGCATTCTGGCTTTGCTGCGCGAGTTGCAGTCTCAACTTGGTCTTGCCATTTTGTTCATTTCTCACGATCTCAGCGTGGTGGAAGTGATGGCTGATCGTGTGATGGTGATGTATTTAGGGCGCATCATGGAAGTAGCTCCTACCCGCGCACTCTTCACCGCCCCTTTGCACCCGTATACGGCAGGGCTGCTCGCTGCTGCGCCCCGATTGAATTCAGGATCAACACCTGCCATCATGCTGGGGGGGGAAATTCCAAGTCCCATTGATCCGCCTTCTGGCTGCGTCTTTCGCACAAGATGTCCCTTTGCACAGCCGGCCTGTGCGCATGAAGTGCCAGTGCTGAAAGATTCAGGCCAAGGCCGCTTGCGTGCCTGCTTGCGAGATGATCTTGACCTGCCTCAGGTACACCATGTATGACCGCAGGCACTGTGCTGGTGACGGGAGGTCGTGGTTTCGTCGGCGCTGCAGTTGTGCAGCATTTGCTTCAGTGCAATCGCAAAGTGCATGCCATCGGCCCTATGAGCCCCGTGCAACTCCCGGAAGGTGCAACAGAAACAATTGGCTCCATTGAAGACAGCCAGCTTCTCAAGCAGGTGATAGCGCAGCACCAACCCCGTCAAGTGCTGCACTTCGCATCTTTTTCAACCGGTTCGGTTGGCTTGGCACGTTCAGGTGAGATCGACCCGCAGCGCATGCTCAGTGTCAATGTCATCGGCTTTCAAAACCTGCTAGATGCTTGCGTGGCTCACGGCGTTGAACGTGTCATTTGGACCAGCTCGACCGTTGTGCTGGGCCGTGCAAACACAACAGACCAACGCTGCGACGAGCAGAAACCTCGTCAGCCTTTGATGAACTATGGCCTGAGCAAACTGCTCGCCGAAGATGTGGCAGATTTTTACCGTCGCCGTCATGGATTGGAGATTGTGGGCTTGCGCATTCCCCTCGTGCTCGGCCCAGGCTTGTGGTACCAAGGTGCTGCAGCCCCACTGAACCAATTGGTGATGCAAGCAGTCAAGCAAGAAAGCGGCGCCTGCACTGTGCCTGATTCGGTGTTTGATGCAATGCACGTCAAGGACATCGGCTTTTTGATTGAAACCCTTTTAAAGCATTCGGCTGATCTTGCCCCCATCTATCACGTGGCAGGGTTTACCACCTGCTATCAGGACATTGTGAAACTCCTTGCGGAGTTGGTTCCTGGTTTTCAAGCACAATTGAACGAATACACAACTGAAATTATTTACCCCCTGGTCAGTCAGGCCTTGCTAGAAAGTGACACGGGCTGGCAGCACCGTTTTTCGCTCAGAGATACATTGCAAGACATGTTGATTGAACTTAAGAAGACATTGCCATGAACATTGAAAACCGAATCATCGAGTTGGGACTCGTCTTGCCCCCTCCTAGGGCACCCGCATTTTCCTATGCTGCCGTGGTGTTGCATGGCAACCTTGCATGGGTTTCAGGTCAACTTCCATGGCGTTTCGATGGCAGCTTACCCAAAGGAAAACTCGGTGCTGAAATTTCAATTGAAGAGGGGCAAGAGGCAGCACGTTGTTGCGTGCTCAACGCCTTGAGTGTTTTGAAACAGAGGACAGGGTCTTTGGATTCTGTTGAACAGGTTATCAAGTTGACTGGGTTCGTGGCCAGCGCGACTGGTTTCGTTGATCAACCTCTTGTCATGGATGGGGCGTCTAAACTTATTTTGGATATTTTCGGTGAGACCGGACGCCACGCGCGTTCAGCAGTTGGCATGGCTGAACTTCCCCGAGGGGTGCCCATTGAGATCGAATTTGTATTCGCGATTCAAGCTTAATTAATCTAACTATTATCAACAAGTGTCACGCCATTGAACGCATGCCCAACGCCTTCATTAAGGGTTTTTACGCCTTTCATAAAAGCGTCTGATCGATCACTATGGAGCGGGAGAAATGAGCCCAATTGAATGAAAAATCATTGAGCTTGACCGAATTGATAACCAGGGGAAATTCCATGTATTTGTCAGTGTGGATTAAACGATTTTCAACCTTCTTTGTGGCAGGCGCGTTGGCTACTGCAGCATGGTCACAAGATGCTGGCCTTTATGGCAAGTCGGATCCTGCCGCTCGAGCCGGTGGAAAGTTAACCATTGGTTCATTGACTGAGCCGCCAGCCTTAGACCCTTACCACCAGGCCGCTGATGCCCGCATTCGCGTGACCGTGCTGGCTTACCAGGGCTTATTCTATGAGAGCGCTACGGGCGAAGCCATTCCATTGCTGGCCGAAAGTTACACACAATCTGCCGATGGCCTGAGCTACACCTTCAATTTGCGCCGTGGTGTCAAGTTCCACACGGGGCAAACTATGACCTCGGCTGACGTTAAGTACAGCTATGACTACATGCGTGATCCTAAAAACGGCTCGCCTGGTGCTGGCGACTTGTCAACCATCGAATCTATTTCTGCACCGGATGACAACACCGTGGTGATCAAACTGTCACGCCGCAATGGATTGCTTCCCATCACTCTCACACACCGTTATGGTGGCGTCATCCCCAAAGACTATTTTGCTGCTGCAGATGCACGCACCAAACTGAATCAAGTGTCTGTTGGAACAGGTCCATTCAAGCTCAAGCAATTCCGTCAAAATTCGGTGTTGGTATTTGAGAAATTTCAAGATTACTGGCAAAAGGGTCTGCCGCTTTTAGATGAGGTGACCTTCGCGTTCATGCCAAACTCGGCAACGATGGTGGTGGCCGCTGGCAATGGGCGCATTGACATGGGCATATTCACACGCCCTCAAGACGCTGAACAGCTCACCAAAACAGCGGGCATCAAGTTGGTACGAACACCTGCCATGAACCAAAAGAGCATTGACTTGGGTTCAGAGCATCCCATTTTAAAAGATGAACGGGTGCGACAAGCCATTGCGCTGGCCATTGACAAACAAGAAGTCATGAAGGCTTCCATTTCGGGCTATGGGCAAGTCTTGGGAACCATGGTTGCTGGCATGCAAGATCGGTGGGGTTTGCCACTGGATCAAGTTCCTAATCAAAAAGTAGACTTGGCTCGTTCACGTAAACTATTGGTAGATGCAGGCTACCCCAATGGGTTTGAAATTGACTTGACCACCATCATCACTTACGACTGGATGGATGCGGCTGCAGTGACCATTTCGGAACAACTCAAACGCGTTGGGATCCGAGTGAACATCAAAAAAGTGGAGTTGGGCGTGTGGGTGCGCAACTTCCAAAGCAAACAAATGGGTTTTACCTTCAACGACTGGCCTTCCTCGCCCGATCCAAGTCTGCTTTATTACAGACACTTCAGGGCTGACCCGTTGGGTGCCGATTTCCGCAACTGGAAAAACACAGAAGCCAGCAACTTGCTCGATCGTGGTCGCGAAGAATCCGACTATGCCGTTCGCAAGCGCATCTACAACGACTTTCAAAAACTGTTGGCGCAGGGCGTCCCAACGATCATGTTGTTCTCGGCTGACCTTTTAACTGTTGAGCGCGAGCGTGTACGCAATCATCAACAACATCCTACCGGATGGTACTTTGGCTTGGTCAAGACTTGGCTCCAAAATTGATTGACAAAAACGATCGCCACCCCAGTTAACACTTGAGCCCTGCAATGTGATACTGCGTTTTTTATTGCCACGAATTTTTAGCGCTGTGGTGGCGGCTTTGCTTTCCTGCCTGATCGTTTTCATGATGATGCGATCAGTGCCGGGGGATATTGTGGGCCAGATGCTGGGCCAAACAAGTGACCCAACGGCGGCACTGGCCTTGCGCGGTTTCTTTGGCCTTGATCAGCCACTTCACACGCAATTTTTGGATTGGCTTTCACACTTGCTTCAGGGCGATTTGGGTACGAGCTGGTATCAAGGGAAACCTGTCACGCAGTTGATTGCTGAAGCTTTTAGCGTGACATTTGAAGTGGCTTTGCTGACTCTTTTGATTGCCACGATGGTCGGTGTCCCTCTGGGTGTTTTGTCAGGCATATACGAAGGTTCACGCCTTGACGCAGCCATTCAGAGCTTCAACCTCATAGGCTTGTCTGCACCTATTTTTTGGGTTGGTTTGATGCTTTTGGTTGGCACATCAGCCTTGGTGGGTTGGTCACCCCCTTTTGCTTATTCTTCGCTGTCTGAAAATTTCAAAGAGAATTTGGAAATTGTGCTCTTGCCCGTTTTGAGTTTGGCTTTCTTGCAGGCTGGAGCCTACAGCCACTTTGTTCGTGAATGCATGGTCAGCGAATTAAGGCGTGACTACATTCGCGCTGCCGTGGCCAAAGGCTTGAAACCCTCGCATATTTATTTCAAACATGCGCTGCGAAATATTTTGATTCCTTTGGTTACTTTTATGGGACTCATCTTGATTCAAATTTTGGGTGGAACCGTGGTCATCGAATCACTTTTTTCTCTGCCAGGCTTGGGGCGCCTGATTCTCTCGGGCATCCAAGGCAGGGACTATCCCGTGGTGCAAGGCGCACTCTTGTTCGTCGTCGTCATTGCCATCTGCATCAATTTTCTTGTTGACTTGATGTATGTTTGGATCGATCCAAGAATGCGCCCATGAAAGCCGGTCATTTTTTCCGAATGTTGATGGCATCCTCGCCAGCCAGGTTTCTGAGCTTGGTACTTTTGTGTGTGTTTGCCCTTTTGATTCTTGCGCCAGAATTGATTGCTCACCAGTCTCCCATCACCCTGAATCCCGAACTCGCATTGAAACCTCCGTCAGCAGCACATTGGTTTGGAACGGATGATGTGGGTCGTGATCTATTTTCCAGGGTCATTCACGCAACCCGTATCACCCTGGGCTTGGTTGCCGGTGCTCTTTTGATATCCGCATTGTTGGGCAGTATGCTGGGGCTTCTGTCAGGGTTTGCGGGTGGTTTCCTCGATCAGGTTTTGTCTCGACTGATCGACGTCATTTTGACCTTCCCTCCCATCATTGCAGGCGTCGTGATCACAGGCATTTTGGGGCCAGGGGCTGACCATCTCGTACTTGCACTGTCTGTGGTTTACTTGCCGATGTTCTTTCGCATCGCACGCTCGGGCGCCATGGCTGAAAATAGCCGCACCTATGTCGAAGCGTCTCGGTCACTGGGTTTTGGGGCACCCCACATCTTGTTCAAGCAGGTGGCACCCAATGTATTGCCTTTGATTCTGATGCAATACGTCATCTTGTTCCCTTTGGCTCTGCAAATTGAAGCTGCCCTCGGTTTTTTAGGCTTGGGGGTAGCGCCGCCCACGCCAGACTGGGGGGCCATTCTTGAGCAAGGCAAAAACTTCATCTTGACCGCGTGGTGGATCTCGCTTTGGCCAGGCCTATTTTTACTCGCCTCTGCTTTTGCCGTCATGGTGCTGGGGCGTTCATTGCAAGAGCAATTTGGTAAAGGTTAACACCCCCATGCGATTGGCGCTTTTTGAAGATCATTTGAAGCCACAGCTCCCCCTCGATTGGCGTGCTGCTGTCAGGGCCGTCTTTGTTTACTCGGGATCGGTCTTGATTACAGACGCTACTGGATTAAGCTATCAACTCGCAGAACACGCTTGCGCACGCCTTGAAGGCGCCGTCCGGCTTGAAGGAGAAGCGCAGCTTTGGACGTTTGAGCTCTCCCGCGAGGCTTCTTCAGAGATGACTGAAGAGGAACAATTGCGCTGCATCATGTCGCAAGATGTTGGATTAGAAAATGAGCGGTCTGCCGTTTTTCGCATGGACCGAGTTGAATTTCCTCAAGGGATGGTCACACCCCAACATGGCCACAAAGGGCCTGGGATTCGGCGGCTTTATGAAGGTCGTCTGGTGGCAGAAATTGGTCAAGACATGCGCCGCATCAGCCAAGGCGATGCCTGGTTTGAAACAGGCCATGAGCCTGTGGTTGGCAAAAATATTGCCCCATTCAGTGCTTTTGTCCGTGCCATGGTGCTGCCAGCTGAACTGCTAGGAAAGCCAACCTTCATACCCTGGAGTGATGCTGAAGCAGCAAAACCCAGAGGCACCCAGCGCACAGAGTACTTTGATGTTCTGGTGACGGTTTGAGTTTTCTCCGGCATCCAAGCCTATCTTGTTCGCACTCGTCATTATTTTCGGAACCGCACTGTCAAGCGGTTCGATCAAGAAAAAGTGAAATAATGAGGGATGACCCCTCCGAACTTTGACCCCCGTGCTGCTTTATTGATCTCTGCTTCACGCTTGCGCCGAAGCGTCTCAAGCATTCTGGCCGCCAGCATCCTGCTTTTAAGTTGGAGCGCACTGCAGGCGCAAACGGCCCCCAGCGCTGCCAGCGCCAGCCCCACCCTCAAGTTGATCGTGCCCTTCACGCCCGGCACCGGCATCGACTTGATTGCCCGAAGTTTGGGCCCTCGTTTGTCTCAGCGTCTGAACCGGCCCGTGGTGGTCGAAAACCGCGTCGGTGCCTCTGGCAACATCGGGACAGAAGCCGTGGTGCGCGCTGCGCCTGATGGCAACACCTTGCTGGTCAGTGTGAACACCTTGGTCATGAACCGCAGCCTTTACAGCGGCTTGAGCTTTGACCCTGTGCGCGATTTAGCGCCCGTGGTTTTAACCAGCTGGGGCCAATTGCTCTTGGTCACGCACCCGAAAACCGGTTTCAAAACAGCGCTTGATTTGGTCAAAGCGGCGCAAAGCCAACCGGGCCGAATCAATTACGCTTCCCCCGGTGTTGGCACGCCGCATCACCTGTCCATGGAGCTGTTCAAGAATACGGCCAAGGTTTATTTAACTCATATTCCTTATCGAGGCACAGCCCCTGCCGTGTCCGATTTGCTGGGCGGCCAGGTCGACGCCATGTTTTTGCCCATCCATGTGGCCTTGCCGCAGATTCGTGCAGGCCGCTTGGTGGCCTTGGGCATTGGCAGTGAGCAGCGACACCCCCTGTTGCCTGATGTGCCAACCTTGGCCGAGGCCAAAGCGGGCAAAGTCAATGTGGACATGTGGTACGGCATCTTTGCACCCAAGGGCACACCGGCCGAAATGGTCAATGTGTTCAACAAAGAAATTCGCAGCATCTTGGCCAGCGAAGAAATCAAACGCGCTTTTCAGCCCCAAGGCATGGACCCCAGCAGCAGCACGCCAGAGGAGTTTGGCCAGTTGGTTGCCAAAGATGCACAGCGCTGGGCCGAGCTGATCAAAACCCAAGGCATCAAGGCTGAATGAGCATGACGATAGCCATTGTGGGCGGCGGTATTGCAGGCTTGAGCTTTGCGCTGGGCTTGCACCAACGCGGCATCGATTGCGATGTCTACGAAGCCGTGCCAGAGGTCAAAGAAATTGGTGTTGGTATCACCTTGCTGCCGCACGCCATGAAAGAATTGGCCGATTTAGGCCTGCAGGCTGAGTTAGAAGCCGCTGGCATTGAAAATTTTGAAAGCATTTTCTACACGCACCACGGCCAGTTTGTTTACCAAGAAGCGCGCGGGCGCCATGCCGGTTATGCCTTGCCTGAGATCGGTCTGCACCGAGGTAAATTGCACCGTATTTTGTACCAAGCCGCTTTGGATCGCCTAGGCCCCAGCAAAGTGCACACCGGTTTTCGATGTACAGGTTTCTCGCAAAATGCCGACGCTGTTTCGGTGCAATTTTCTTGTGGCCCTGATGGCCAAGCTGTCACCATTGAAAGCGACATTGCCGTGGCCTGCGATGGTGTCAACTCAGTGATCAGAAAACAGATGCACCCTGGCGACAAGTTGTGCTTTGCCGGCATCAACACGTGGCGCGGCGTGAGCGTGCATCCGCCCATCTTCACAGGCAAAACTTACCTGCGCATTGGCACTGTTGAGCGCGGCAAAATGGTGATCTACCCCATCGTGGACAACGTAGATGGGCGCGGCAACCAACTCATCAATTGGGTGGCTGAACTGCAGCGCCCCAACGCCGTCATGAACGACTGGAACAGGCCAGGAGATCGGCAAGTGTGCGCCGATATTTTCAAAGACTGGCGCTTTGATTGGCTGGATGTGCCCAACTTGATCATGACGGCACAATCCATATTTGAATACCCCATGGTCGACAAAGATGCCTTGCCTTTTTGGAGCCAAGGCCGAGTCAGTTTGATGGGTGACGCAGCGCACCCGATGTACCCCCGCGGCTCCAATGGCTCAGCGCAAGCCTTGATCGATGCACGCATCTTGGCCGAAGAATTGAGCAGCCAATCAGACCCCGCCACAGCGCTGAAAAATTACGAAGCCAAACGCTTGGCCATCACGGCACGTGTGGTGCAAACCAACCGCGAAGTGCCGCCAGACTTTATCATCATGAAGGCCGATGAACTCAGCAAAGGCATGCCCTTCAGACACATTGACGACCTGATCAGCCAAGAGGCTTTGCGCGAAATTTCAGAACACTACAAAACAGTGGCTGGCTTTGCCCTGAAGAGCTGAGTTTTTGTTGACCTCAAAGGCCAGCGCCATTCAAACGGCTTTGGGGTGTGCCCCCAAATAAGCCAGCAGTTGATGCGGCGCGTCGATCGCAGCGTGGGCTCGCCACTGCGATACATCGGTTTGCTGGCCCAAGTAGCCGTAAGTGGCTGCCACGGTTTTCATGTTGGCTGCGTGTCCGGCCACGATGTCTCGCTCATCGTCGCCCACATAAACACAGCTTTCTGCAGCCAGCCCCATGCGGCGCGCCGCTTCTAGCAAGGGCTCAGGGTGAGGCTTGGCGTGAGCGGTGGTATCTCCGCTGATCACCACACTGGCAGATTGAAACAAGGGCATGGACTGCGTCAAAGGCAGCGTGAAACGCTTGGATTTATTGGTCACAACGCCCCATGGCAAGCCGCGCTCAGTGAGCGCCTTGATCAACTCTGCCACCCCGTCAAAGGCAAAAGTGCGCTCGGTCAGGCAGCTTTCGTAATTGACAAAAAACTCTTCCTTCAAGGCTTCGTAGTCGGGGTGTTCAGGCGTCCAGCCAAAAGCCAAACCGATCATGCCGCGCGCACCCGCCCCGGCCATGGGGCGGTAATGCGACAAAGGCAATGAACTCATGCCGCGCGCAAGCCGCATTTTGTCAACGGCCGCGCCCAAATCGGGGGCGCTGTCAATCAATGTGCCGTCCAAATCGAATAGGACGGCTTGCACGTTGTCAAACTTCACTGCCGTACTCATGTGGCCATCGATTTTTGTGTGGCCATCAAATAATTGACGTCCGTGTCTTGCCCCATGGCATAGGCGCGGGTGAAGGGGTTGTAGCTCATGCCGCGCATGTGCATGACATTCAAGCCTTGCACACGCGAGCAGTTGGCCAACTCGCTGGGCTTGACCAAGCGCGCGTACTCGTGCGTGCCACGTGGCAGCAAATTGAGCACGTATTCAGCACCCACAATGGCCATCAGGAAAGACTTGGGGTTGCGGTTCAAGGTGGAGAAAAAGACCCAGCCACCCGGTTTGACCAACTTGGCGCACGCAGCGACCACCGAGGCCGGGTCGGGCACATGCTCAAGCATCTCCATGCAGGTGACGCCGTCAAATTGCCCAGCTTGCTCTTGCGCTAAATCTTCAGCGCTGATCTGTTGGTACTGCACGCCCTGCGTGCCTGCCTCCAGGGCATGCAACTGCGCGACTTTGAGTGATTTGCTGGCCAGGTCAATGCCCAGCACCTGCGCGCCCTGGCGCGCCATGGCATCGGCCAAAATCCCACCGCCGCAGCCCACGTCCAGCATCTTTTGACCTGCCAAGGGCATCAAACTCTCGATCCAATTCAAACGCAAAGGGTTGATTTGGTGCAAAGGTCGAAATTCGCTTTCGGTGTCCCACCACCGGTGGGCCAATTCTGAAAACTTGGCCAGTTCGGCCGGATCGACATTGTTGCTCTGTGTGTTCATGTCTCGCATTGTCCCCCAAAGTAAAAAAGCCTCCCGAGGGAGGCTTTGAAGAGATCATCCCAGGAGGGATGAAAACTTAGCAGATCAGTTAGGGCGTGTACCCACAACTTCGATTTCCACGCGGCGGTTTTTAGAGCGGCCAGCGTCAGTTTTGTTGTCAGCAACGGGCTGCTTCTCGCCTTTGCCTTCGGTGTAAACGCGATTTTTCTCAATGCCCTTGGTCACCAAGTAAGCCTTGACAGCGTCAGCACGCTTGACAGAGAGTTTTTGGTTGTAGGCATCAGAGCCAGCAGAGTCAGTGTGACCCACAGCAATGATCACTTCCAAGTTGATCGCTTTGACTTTGCCAGCCAAGTCGTCGAGCTTGGCTTTGCCGTCGGCCTTCAAAACAGCCTTGTCAAAGTCAAAGAAGGTGTCTGCAGCGTAAGTCACTTTGGTGGCTGCGGCTGGGGGGGGTGCTGCGGGTGCAGGTGCAGCAGCTTTAGGCGCTGGTGCAGGTGCTGCTACGGGTGCAGGAGCAGGAGCAGGAGCAGGAGCAGGAGCAGGTGCGGCTACAGGTGCAGCCTTGGGGGCCACAATTGCGCCATCGCAACCGGCTACAGCGCCAGCAGGTGTCCAGTTGGCATTGCGCCAGCAGTACTCAGCTGAACCGTTTTTCCAAGCCATCTCGGAAGTGCCGTTGCGCCAGTTGTCCACGGACTGAGCGCCAGCGGCTGTTGCAAGGGCGGCGCTAGCCAGCACCATTGCCACTTTGTTGAGTTTTTTCATGGTTCTCCTCATGGGGGATAAAGCCGCAGACATCCTGCGAAAAAGAGACGATTCAGATGACCATCACCCGAAACGTTGGGGCAATTGTGCCATAGCTAAAAGGCAATTCCCCAAATTGGTGTCAAGCCGCCATGCAGACCCCTTGCATTGACCCTAATGTGTTGCGTATCAACGACACCAATTCCACCTAAAATGGACATCTTTCACCCTGCGCGCCAGACCCCTCATGACCCAGTTCGCCAAAGAAACCCTGCCCATCAGTCTTGAAGAGGAAATGCGCCGCAGCTACCTCGACTACGCCATGAGCGTGATCGTGGGCCGCGCTTTGCCAGACGCCCGGGACGGCCTCAAGCCGGTGCACCGCCGCGTGTTGTTCGCTATGCACGAACTCAACAACGACTGGAACCGCGCCTATAAAAAGTCTGCCCGTATCGTGGGCGATGTGATTGGCAAATACCATCCTCACGGTGACCAATCGGTCTATGACACCATCGTGCGCATGGCGCAAGATTTTTCCTTGCGCCACATGCTGGTCGACGGCCAGGGCAACTTCGGCTCCGTGGACGGCGACAACGCCGCCGCCATGCGGTACACCGAAATTCGCTTGGCCAAAATTGCCCAGGAGATGTTGGGCGACATTGACAAAGAAACAGTTGACTTTGGCCCCAACTACGACGGCTCCGAAAAAGAGCCCTTGGTGCTGCCAAGCCGCTTGCCCAACTTGCTGGTCAATGGCTCGGGCGGCATTGCCGTGGGCATGGCCACCAACATTCCGCCACACAATTTGAACGAAGTGGTTGACGCTTGCTTGCATTTGCTGCGCAACCCGGCCGCCTCCATTGACGAACTGATGGAAATCATTCCGGCGCCCGACTTTCCCACGGCCGGCATTATTTATGGCATCAGCGGCGTCAAAGACGGTTACCGCACGGGCCGCGGCCGCGTGGTGATGCGCGCCAAGTGCCATTTTGAAGACATCGACAAAGGCCAACGCCAATCGATTGTGGTCGACGAGTTGCCCTACCAAGTCAACAAGAAAACCTTGCAAGAGCGCATGGCCGAGTTGGTGCACGAGAAAAAAATCGAAGACATCAGCCACATTCAAGACGAGTCAGACAAATCAGGCATGCGCTTGGTGATCGAGCTCAAGCGCGGCGCCGTGCCCGAGGTGGTGCTAAACAACTTGTACAAACAAACACAGTTGCAAGACACCTTTGGCATCAACATGGTCGCCTTGATTGATGGCCAGCCCAAGCTGTGCAATTTGAAAGACTTGATCAGCGTGTTCTTGAAACACCGCCGCGAAGTGGTCACGCGGCGCACCGTGTTCACCTTGCGCAAAGCGCGTGAGCGTGGCCATGTACTCGAAGGCCTGGCCGTGGCATTGGCCAATATTGACGAGTTCATCGCCATCATTCGCAATGCGCCCACACCCCCTGTGGCCAAAGTTGAGTTGATGACGCGCCCGTGGGACAGCAAACTGGTGCGCGAAATGTTGACCCGCTCGCGTGCAGATGGCGGCGCTGTCAATGCCGACGACTACCGCCCCGAAGGCCTGGAAAAAGATTTGGGCATGGGCAAAGACGGCTTGTACCGCCTGAGCGAAACGCAGGCGCAAGAGATTTTGCAGATGCGTCTGCAGCGCTTGACGGGCCTGGAGCAAGACAAGATCGTGGTGGAGTACAAAGAGGTGATGTCTGAGATCGAAGACTTGCTCGACATCTTGGCCAAGCCTGAACGTGTCTCGAGCATCATCAGCCAAGAGCTGAGCGATTTGCGTCAAGAGTTTGGCCAAACCAAAATTGGTGCACGCCGCAGCTTCATTGAGCACAATGCGCAAGACCTGGCCACCGAAGACTTGATCACCCCCACCGACATGGTGGTGACTTTGTCGCACAGCGGCTACATCAAGAGTCAACCCTTGTCGGAGTACCGCGCGCAAAAACGCGGCGGACGCGGCAAGCAAGCCACGGCCACCAAAGAAGATGACTGGATCGACCAACTCTTCATTGCCAACACACACGATTACATCTTGTGCTTTTCTAACCGTGGGCGCTTGTATTGGCTCAAAGTGTGGGAAGTACCAGCCGGCTCACGCGGTTCGCGTGGGCGCCCCATCGTCAACATGTTCCCGCTGCAAGAGGGTGAAAAAATCAATGTGGTTTTGCCTTTGACCGGTGACAAACGCAGCTTCCCCGCTGACCACTTTGTATTCATGGGCACCTCCATGGGCACGGTCAAGAAAACGTCGCTGGACGAATTTAGCAACCCGCGCAAGGCCGGCATCATTGCGGTGGACTTGGACCCGGGTGACTTCTTGATTGGCGCAGCATTGACCGACGGCAAACACGATGTGATGCTTTTCAGTGATGGTGGCAAAGCCGTTCGCTTTGATGAGAACGATGTGCGCCCCATGGGTCGCAACGCGCGCGGCGTGCGCGGCATGATGCTCGACGACGGCCAAAGCGTGATCGCCATGCTGGTGGCCGAAGATGAGATGCAAAGCGTGCTGACTGCCACCACCAACGGTTTTGGCAAACGCACTTCCATCACCGAGTACACGCGCCACGGCCGCGGCACAAAAGGCATGATTGCCATCCAGCAATCTGAGCGCAATGGCAAAGTCGTGGCAGCCACCTTGGTGCACGCAGAAGACGAGATCATGCTGATCACCGACACCGGCGTTTTGGTGCGCACCCGCGTCAGCGAAATTCGCGAATTGGGCCGCGCCACACAAGGCGTGACCTTGATTGGCTTGGACGATGGCGCCAAGTTATCGGGCTTGCAGCGCATTGTGGAAAACGATGCCATCGCTGCTGACGACGAAGCCACGCCAGATGCTGATGGCCAGGGCGCGGATGACGCGGCCGTATAACTTTTGCGCAGGCCCTGCGGCCATGCCCGATGCCGTTTTGACAGAAGCGGCCAGCGAAATGCTGGACTGGCACGGCAGCGGCATGAGCGTGATGGAGATGAGCCATCGCGGCAAAGAGTTCGGCTCTATTTACGAAGAGGCCCAAGCAGATTTGCGCGCCTTGCTGGCAGTCCCGCCTAACTTTGAAATTTTGTTCATGCAAGGCGGCGGCTTGGCTGAAAACGCCATCGTGCCTTTGAATCTTTCACAAGCGGGCCCGGTGGATTTTGTGATGACGGGCAGTTGGAGTCAAAAATCTTTCAAAGAAGCGGGGCAATTTTGTCAAGCACGCTTGGCCGCCACATCGGAATCCAGCGGCTTTACCAGCCTGCCCCCGCCTGGGTCTTGGCAGCTTGGATCTGACAGCCGCTACGTGCATGTGTGCACCAACGAGACCATTCACGGCGTGGAATTTCATGCGCTGCCTGACCTCCAAGCCTTGGGCAGCAAAGCCCCGCTGGTGATTGACTTTTCTTCGCACGTGGCCTCGCGGTCGGTGGACTGGTCCAAAGTTGGCCTGGCCTTTGGTGGGGCTCAAAAGAATTTAGGCCCCGCTGGCTTAACTCTCGTTGTGGTGCGTCAAGACTTGCTCGGCCATGCCATGCAGCACTGCCCCAGCGCCTTCAATTACCAACGTGTGGCCGAAAACGGCTCGATGTACAACACACCGCCCACCTACGCGATTTACATTGCCGGCTTGGTCTTCAAATGGATCAAAGCGCAAGAAGAAAATGGCCACACCGGCGTGGCCGCCTTGGAGCAACGCAACAAGCAAAAAGCGCAGTTGTTGTATGACTGCATTGACCGCTCTCAGCTTTATGAAAACCGTGTGGATGTGACCTGCCGCTCGCGCATGAACGTGCCCTTCTTCTTGCGTGATGCGTCGCGCAACGAAGCATTTTTAGCCGGCGCCAACGCACGCGGCCTGCTGCAACTCAAGGGCCACAAATCTGTGGGCGGCATGCGCGCCAGCATTTACAACGCCATGCCACTGCAAGGCGTACAGGCCTTGGTGGCTTACATGCAAGAATTCGAAACCACAAAGGCTTGAACTGCCCATGAGTGATCCGATTCAATCTGATGAGCTGGCCGCCTTGCGCGTGCAAATTGATGCGCTGGACCAGCAGCTGCTGAGCCTACTGAACCAGCGGGCCAACGTGGCAGAAAAAGTGGGCGAAATCAAACGTGCAGAAGGCACGCCATTTTTTCGCCCTGACCGCGTGGCCCAAGTTATTGCGAAAATCGAAAAAGCCAACCAAGGGCCATTGCAAAACGCCCATGTGGCCTCGATCTGGCGTGAAATCATGTCAGCTTGTTTGGCTTTGGAAGCGCCTCAGCGCGTGGCCGTGCTCGGGCCAGAAGGCACTTTTTGCGAGCAAGCCGCGATAGATTTTTTTGGCAGCGCAGCCAACTTGATTTATTGCAACAATTTTGACGAAGTGTTCCACGCCACGGCGGCCGGCACCGCGCAGTTTGGCGTGGTGGGCATGGAAAATTCAACCGAAGGCGTGGTTGCCAGGTCTCTTGATTTGTTCTTGCGCTCGCCCGTGCATGTGATTGGCGAGATCAGCTTGATGGTGCGACACAACTTGCTGCGCCAAAGCAACAGCTTGGACGGCATTGAAGTGGTCTTGGCCCACCCACAAGCCTTGGCCCAATGCCAAGCTTGGTTGTCACAGCACTTGCCCCATGCCGAGCGCCGAGCGGTTTCCAGCAACGCCGAAGGCGCACGTTTGGCCGCTGCCCACCCCAGCTGGGCCGGCCTTGCCAGCGAGCGCGCAGCAGCCCAGTTTGGTCTTCACATCGTGGCCCATGCCATCCAAGATGAGGCCACCAACCGCACGCGGTTTGCCATCATTTGTTTGCCCCAAACGCTGGGCACACCGCCCATGTCTGGCAATGACTGCACCAGCTTGGTGGTCTCGGTGCCCAACCGGCCTGGCGCGGTGCATGACTTGCTTGTGCCACTCAAAAACAATGGCGTCTCGATGACGCGCTTTGAGTCTCGCCCTGCCAAATCAGGGCAATGGGAATACTTTTTCTACATCGATATTCAAGGCCATACCAGTCAAGCGCACGTAGCGGCAGCATTGAAAGAGCTGCAAAGTTTGTGCGCCTTCTACAAGGTCTTAGGCTCTTACCCGGTGAGCCAATGAAGCCTCAGAAATTAGCCCTGATTGGCTGTGGCCTGATGGGCGGCTCGTTTGCGCTGGCTGCCCGCCGGGCGGGTTGGGCCAGTCACATCCACGGCTTCAGCGCCAGCGAGACAACGCGCCACAAAGCGCTGGCATTGGGCGTGATTGATCAGGCCCATGAGAGCATTGAAAAAACCGTTGAAGGCGCAGACTTGGTCTTGCTGGCCGTGCCTTTGAGTGCCACCGCCCAGTGCTTTGAGGCCATTGCCCAAGCCATGCCCTCCAGCGCTTTGCTGATGGACGTGGGCTCGACCAAATCAGATGTGGTGGCGGTGGCCCAAACAACTTTGGCCGGCAAACTCAGTTGCTTTGTGCCGGCCCATCCCATTGCAGGCAAAGAGGTGGCCGGCATTGAGCACGCGGATGCTGATCTGTACCAGAATCGCCAAGTGATTTTGACACCGACTGCCAGCTCGGGCGTGTTGCAAGTGGCCTTGGCCCAAGAAATTTGGCGCAGCTTGGGCGGTCATGTTTTCCAAATGACGCCTGCGCAACACGATGCTACTTTTGCCGCCGTCAGCCACGTGCCGCACTTGCTGGCGTATGCGCTGATCAACGCCATTGCAGCGCAAGCTGATGGCGCCCAGTGGCTGGCCATGGGCGGGCCAGGCTTCAGAGATTTCTCCAGAATTGCCGCCAGCGACCCCGTGATTTGGCGCGATATTTTGATGGCCAATCGACATGAGGTTTTGCGTCAAACTGCCTTACTGCGCCAAGCCTTGGAAGATTTTGAAACCGCACTGCAACAAGGCCAGCCCAAGGTCTTGCAACAACTGATTGCCAAGGCCAGCGCCACACGCGCTGCGTGGCGCTTGAGCGGCAGCAGCGACTCTGATGTTTAAGCTGGCATTCTGTTTGGATTGAAACTTTCATTTAAAGCCATGTTTGCCACGCCATTTCTCGATCTTCCGCACCTCACACAAGCGGGCGGGGCCATCCATCTGCCGGGATCGAAAAGCATTTCCAACCGTGTGTTGTTGCTCTCGGCCTTGTGCCAAGGCCAAACGCTGGTGCACGATTTACTCGACTCGGACGACACCCGCGTGATGCTGGTGGCTTTGAAGCAGTTAGGCTGCGGCGTGGAGCACTTGCATGAAGCCGCCGATCCTGCTGCGGCGAAAGACATTGGCGCTGTTGCATCCCCAGGCTCCAGCGTGCGCATCACAGGCCTTGGCCTTGCCGATGGCAGAGTGCAAAAGCCTGCTGCAGCCATTGAATTTTTCATAGGCAACGCCGGCACGGCCATGCGCCCGTTGACCGCAGCCTTGGCAGTCATGGGCGGCGCCTTCACACTTCAAGGTGTGGCGCGCATGCACGAGCGACCCATCGGTGATTTGGTCGACGCCTTGCGCATGCTAGGTTGCCACGTTGACTACTTGGGCCAAGACGGCTACCCGCCCTTGCAGATTGGCTCGCCCCAACTGAAACTGGACGCGCCGATTCAAGTGCGTGGCGATGTGTCAAGTCAATTCTTAACCGCCCTTCTCATGGCTTTGCCGTTGGCAGCTGAAAAAGACATCCTGATCGAGGTGATGGGTGAGTTGATCTCCAAACCCTACATTGAGATCACCTTGAATTTACTCGCGCGTTTTGGCATTCAAATCGAGCGCCAGGGCTGGGAGCGCTTTGTCATTTCAGCGGGCAGTCGGTATATATCTCCGGGCGAAATTCATGTGGAAGCCGATGCCTCCTCGGCCAGTTATTTCATTGCGCTGGGCGCTTTGGCGGGCACCGAAAAACCAGTGCGCATTCAGGGTGTTGGCGCCGCATCGATTCAAGGTGACATCCGCTTTGTTCAGGCCGCACAGCAAATGGGTGCGGTCATTGAAAGTGGCCCCAATTGGCTAGAGATACAGCGCGGCGTTTGGCCCTTGAAGAGCATCGATTTGGACTGCAACCACATCCCCGATGCCGCCATGACTTTGGCAGTGATGGCTTTGTACGCTGACGGCCCAAGCACCTTGCACAACATCGCCAGTTGGCGCGTGAAAGAAACCGACCGCATTGCGGCCATGGCCCAAGAGTGCCGTAAGCTGGGCGCCACGGTCGAAGAAGGCCCTGACTGGCTGCGCGTGCATCCTTTGGCGCAAGGGCAATGGCAGCAAGCCAGCATTCACACTTACGACGATCACCGCGTGGCCATGTGTTTTTCTTTGGCCGCTTTCAACCCAGATCATTTGCCGGTGCGCATCGAAGACCCTCAATGCGTGGCCAAAACTTTCCCAGATTACTTTGAGGCCTTGTTCAGCCTGAGCCGAACTGACACAGCCTGCATACCGGTGATTTGCATCGACGGGCCCACCGCTTCTGGCAAAGGCAGTTTGGCCAGCCAAGTTGCAGCCCGTTTGGGTTACCACTATTTGGATTCAGGCGCGCTTTACCGCGTGACGGCTTACGCCGCCCTGCAAGCGGGGCTGGCGCTAGAGCCCGACAACGAAATGGCCATTGCAGCCCTGGCGGCGAAGTTGCCGGTCCGCTTTTCTGGCGAACAGGTGCTGCTGGGCAGCCAAGACGTGAGCGACGCCATTCGAAGCGAAGAAGGCGGCATGAACGCCTCCAAAGTGTCTACTTTGCCCGCAGTTCGCACCGCTTTGCTGGCTTTGCAGCACAGTTTTCAGCGTCTGCCCGGGCTGCTGGCCGATGGCCGCGACATGGGCACGGTGATCTTTCCACAGGCCCCTTTGAAGGTATTTTTGACCGCCAGCGCAGATAAACGTGCCCTGCGGCGGTATAAGCAGTTGATTTCTAAAGGTTTTTCGGCTAAACTCGATACTCTTCGCGCCGACCTAGAGGCACGCGATGCTCGGGACCGATCCCGTAGCGTTGCGCCCTTAACCCCAGCGCAAGACGCAATGCAACTAGACAACTCGCATTTGTCCATTGAGCAATCGGTGGCTCAAGTGCTTGACTGGTGGCAACGCAGGCAAGGCTTTTCAACTCTCAATTGAAAGACTTGCAACGGCCCGCTTGGCACCCTTCGCGCAGCTTGCGCACTGGCCAAACGGTTCATTAACTTAACCCGCGTGAAAACGCACACAACAGCCGCAATCAGCCTTGGTAACGACGCAATCTCGCTGTCGTCAGACCTTTTTGTGGATGAGGAAAAATTGAATGTCTGAATCTTTTGCAGCCCTATTTGAAGAATCACTGACGCGCACCGAAATGCGCCCGGGCGAAGTGATCACCGCCGAAGTTGTTCGCATCGAACACAACTTCGTGGTTGTTAACGCCGGCCTCAAATCTGAAGCCTACGTGCCTCTGGAAGAATTCAAAAGCGATCTGGGTGTGATCGAAGTCCAAGTGGGCGACTTTGTGTCTGTGGCCATCGGCTCGATCGAAAACGGCTACGGCGACACCATTTTGAGCCGTGACACGGCCAAGCGTTTGGCCTCTTGGCTGTCGCTTGAAAAAGCTTTGGAGTCTGGCGAATTTGTCACTGGCACCACCAGCGGCAAAGTCAAAGGTGGTTTGACTGTTTTGGTCAACGGCATTCGCGCTTTCTTGCCCGGCTCTTTGGTTGACACACGACCTACCAAAGACCTCTCGCCCTACGAAAACAAGACCATGGAGTTCAAGGTCATCAAGTTGGACCGCAAGCGCAACAACGTCGTCTTGTCACGCCGCGCTGTGGTTGAAGCTTCGATGGGCGAAGAGCGCGCCAAACTGATGGAAACACTGCGCGAAGGCTCAGTGGTTCACGGTGTGGTCAAGAACATCACCGAGTACGGTGCGTTTGTGGACTTGGGCGGCATCGATGGTTTGCTGCACATCACCGACATGGCATGGCGCCGCGTGCGTCACCCCAGCGAAGTGGTGCAAGCCGGCCAGGAAATCACCGCCAAGATTCTCAAGTTTGACACTGAGAAAAATCGCGTGTCCTTGGGCCTCAAACAAATGGGCGACGATCCTTGGATGGGCGTGAACCGCCGCTATCCCCAAAGCACGCGCATGTTTGGCAAGATCACCAACATTGCCGACTACGGCGCGTTTGTGGAACTCGAGCCAGGCATCGAAGGCTTGGTGCACGTGTCTGAAATGGACTGGACCAACAAGAACATTGCACCTTCCAAAATCGTTGCATTGGGCGACGAAGTTGAAGTCATGGTCTTGGAGATCGACGAAGACAAACGCCGCATCAGCTTGGGCATGAAGCAATGCCGCGCCAACCCATGGCAAGAATTTGCACAAAACACCAAGCGCGGTGACCGCGTCAAGGGCCCGATCAAATCGATCACCGACTTTGGCGTGTTCGTGGGCTTGGCCGCTGGCATCGATGGTTTGGTGCACTTGTCTGACTTGTCATGGAACGAGACTGGCGAAGCCGCTGTTCGCAACTACAAGAAGGGTCAAGACGTTGAGGCCATCGTGTTGGCAGTGGACGTTGACCGCGAGCGCATCAGCTTGGGCATCAAGCAACTCGACGGCGACCCCTTCACCACCTTCGTGACGCTCAATGACAAAGGTCAAATCGTCACAGGCAAAGTCAAGACGGTTGACGCTCGCGGCGCTGAGATTGACTTGGGCGAAGACATCATTGGCTACTTACGCGCCAGCGAAATTTCACGCGATCGCGTGGAAGACGCTCGCAGCTTGCTCAAAGAAGGCGACGAAGTCACAGCCGTGGTGGTCAATGTGGACCGCAAGACGCGCAACATCCAGTTGTCGATCAAAGCCAAAGATGCTTCGGACCAACAAGAAGCCATGGCTTCTTTGTCGCAGCAATCTTCGCGTGAAAACGCCGGCACCACCAGCTTAGGCGCTTTGCTTCGCGCCAAGTTGGACAACAACGACGCGGCTTAAATGACCCACTGACTGAACAAAGCCTCTGGCCAAGTCCCTAGACGGGGATTTGGCTGAGGCTTTTTCTATGCGCAAAAGCCTTTTTATTTGATTCCCAGACTTTCCCATGACCCGCTCCGATCTTGTTGAGGCCTTGGCGGCCCGCTTTGAGCAGTTGACCCACCGCGACGCAGAATTTGCCGTCAAAGCGGTGCTTGACGCCATGAGCGATGCCTTGCTCAAAGGCCATCGCATTGAGATTCGCGGATTTGGAAGTTTCACCATCAACCGCCGCCCTCCCCGTGTGGGCCGCAATCCGCGCTCAGGCCAAAGCGTTCAAATCCCCGAAAAACGGGTACCCCATTTCAAGCCTGGCAAAGCATTGCGCGAAGCCGTGGACCAAGGCATCGCCGCCGCGCCCAAAGCCAAGGTGGGCTGAGTTCCAACACGTGTTGGCACTGGCCTATAGAATTACCTCTACTGACCGAGGCAATTCATGAAACAATTTCTCAAGCTGCTTCAGTGGACTGTGAATGCAGTCGTATTTTTCACCCTGTTTGCTTTCGCGCTGAACAATCAGCACGAGGCCAGTGTGTATTTTTTCTTTGGCACCCAATGGCGTGCGCCCATGGTCTTGGTGGTGCTGATGGCTTTTGCCTTGGGCCTCATCGTGGGCGTGCTGGGCATGGTGCCGCGATGGTGGCGTCAACGCCAAGCGGCCAAGACCGCCATGACGGCAGCGGCCCCAGGAGTGGGTGCCGCGGAGCCTTCCAATGGAACTTGACCTGATCTGGATTTTGATTGGCTTGCCCGTGGCCTTTGGCATGGGTTGGCTGGCCTCGCGCCTGGACCTTCGGCAATTGCGCATCGACAACCGGCAAGCTCCGCGGGCTTATTTCAAAGGTTTGAATTTCTTGTTGAACGAACAGCAAGACAAGGCCATTGATGCTTTCATTGAAGCCGTGCAAAGCGATCCCGACACCTCCGAGTTGCATTTTGCTTTGGGTAATTTATTTCGCCGCCGAGGCGAGTACGAGCGCGCTGTGCGCGTGCATGAGCACTTGCTCTCGCGCGGCGACTTGAGCGCTGCTGACCGGCAACGCGCGCAAAACGCCTTGGCCAAAGATTTTTTGAAAGCCGGTTTGCTCGACCGCGCTGAAGACGCGCTGCGAAAACTCGAAGGCACTTCGTTTGAGGGTCAAGCTCGATTGGCCCGATTGGCAATTTACGAACGCTCACGCGAGTGGCCCCAGGCACGCGCTGTGGCTGAACAGTTGGAGCGTTCTGGCGAAGTCAACTTCGCCGCGCGTTTGGCCCATTACCTGTGCGAGCAGGCGCGAGAATTGATTACCCAGGGCGATCAAGCCGGTGCTGCCAAATTGTTGCTTGAGGCCATTTCGCAAGCGCCTGAAGCAGCGCGTGCGCGTTTGTTGCTCGGGCAACTGCAATTGAGCATGGGGCAAGCTGCGCAAGCCTTGGCCACGCTGACGCATTTGTTTGAAGCCCCTGCATTGGCAGCCCCTTTGGCAGCGGCCAGTTTGGCGCGCGCCGCGCTTGCCGCACAGGCCTCTGAGCAGGGCTTGGAAATTTTGCAAGCGCACTACGCGCTCAGTCCTTGCATTGATGTCATGCAAGCCATTGTGAGCTTGCAAACAGAACAAGACTCACCTGAAGGCGCGCAGACAGCGCGCCAGCGCTACATTGAGCACCTGAAACTTCAGCCGTCCTTGATAGCCGCTTCCCGATGGCTGGCAGGCGAAACCTCGCTTTCGCAAGAAGACCACGCAGCCGTGCAAAAGGCCTTGGAGCAAGCGGCCAGGCCGCTGGCGCGCTACCGGTGCGCCGCCTGCGGCTTTGAAGCCAAAGAACATTTCTGGCATTGCCCTGGCTGCCAAGCTTGGGACAGTTACCCGGCGCGGCGAATTGAAGAGCTGTGATGCAAGCCGACTCAGCGCCCGAATCGAATTGGCTTGAAACTTTGCATCCGGGCAACTTTGCCATGGTGATGGCCAGCGGCATCATTTCGATTGGCTTTTCTACTTTGCAATTGGATGGGCTGGCCGATGTGCTTTATGCCTTGGCCCTTTTTGCTTGGGCTGTCCTATTGGCCCTCAGCGTTGCGCGCGTCATTCGCCACCTTGCGGCAGTGCGCAGCGACTTGCTCAACCCGCGCATGGTTTTTTCTTACTTCACACTGGTGGCAGCGACCGACATTCTGGGCATGCTCTTGCACGCTCGGGGCCACACCACAGCGGCCATCGCATGCTGGGGATTCGCATTCGTTTCATGGTGCACACTGCTGTACCTCAGCTTCAGCGTGCTGACTTTTTTGACCCATGAGCACAACGTCAACATCGTGCACGGAGGTTGGTTGATTGCCATCGTTGGCACCGAGTCGCTGGTCTTGCTGGGTGCACGCATTGCACCCGATCTGGGAATTTACACCCAATACATGATGGTTGAAATCCACATGCTATGGGGTTTGGGTTTAGCGTTTTATGGCATTTTCGTCACTCTTTTTTGCTACCGCATATTTTTCTTGACGCTCAAACCAGAGCAAATTTCCCCTCTGATGTGGGTGGTCATGGGTGCGGCTGCGATTTGCGCCAATGCCGGCACCAGCCTGATGGTCAGCGAACCACAATTGGCTTTTCTGGTGGCGCAGCGCCCCTTTGTGGATGGCATCACGATGATGATTTGGGCCTGGGCCACATGGTGGCTGCCTTTGCTGCTGCTTTTTTTCATTTGGAAACACGTGGTGCACCGAACGCCACTGCGCTATGAGCCCATCCTGTGGAGCTTTGTGTTTCCGCTGGGCATGTACGCAGTGGCCAGCGCAAGGCTGGGGCTTGCCGCTGAATTTCCACCCTTGATCTGGATTTCAGAGTTGATGGTGTGGATTGCATTTGCCATGTGGTGCCTGGCACTCAAAGGCTTGGTTTTTCAAATTTTTCGCCGTTGATTTTTTCGCGCTGTCGATGTTTCGGCTTTCATGCGCTTTCATCGGGTCCCCCTTCTGGGCCAGGGCTGCGTTGAACAGGGGCAGCCGCGCTGTTTTAGCGCGGCGCACAACCCCAGGAGTTTTTCATGTTAAAAAAATGTGTGTGCCTGTTGGCCATGTTGTTGGCGTTTGCAAGTTTTGCCGCGGTCGATGTGAACAAAGCCAGTGCCGCTGATTTAGATGGCATCAAAGGAATTGGCCCTTCGCTGTCAGGCAAAATTTTGGACGAGCGCAAAAAAAGCAGCTTCAAAGATTGGCCCGACTTGATAAACCGCGTCAGTGGCTTCGGTGAAAAAAGCGCTGTCAAATATTCCGCACAAGGCCTGACTGTCAATGGCAGCAGTTTCAAGGGTGGCAGCGATAAAACAGCAGGAAAGAACGAAAAATCACCCAAGGGCACAAAAGAAAAACCGGCTGGCGCTGACATCATCGCCAAAGTGCCTGCCAAATCCAAGTCAGACAAAACCAGCACAGCTGTCAGCACTCCTGTTGCGGCTTCGCCATCCTGAAGGAGAAGGCAGCACCGCAGGCCTGAGAGCATTGCGGCGCAGAATTTTCAGCCTGGCGATACCGGCCCATAGCCGCCACCGCCTGGCGTGTGGATTTCGAAAATATCGCCCGCAGCCATTTCAACTTGAGCGATGTGGCCGAACATTTCAAAACTGCCGTCTTTGCGCTGCACCCGGTTGATACCGGGTGCGCCCGGCATGCCACCGGCCATGCCAAAGGCAGGGTGGATGCGGCCGTTGGACAAAATGCTGGCCGTCATGGGCTCTAAAAATCGAATGCACCGCACACCGCCTTGGCCACCAGGCCACTGCCCAGCACCGCCCGAACCTTCGCGCAATGCGTAGCTTTCTAAGCGCACAGGAAAGCGAAACTCCAAAATTTCAGGATCCGTTAAACGCGAATTGGTCATGTGGGTTTGCACCACACTGGTTCCCGCAAAGCCTGATTGAACTTGACCCATGGCGCCTAGCATCACACCCGCGCCACTGCCGCCCGAGATGGTTTCGTAGTACTGGTACTTGGCATTGCCAAAGGTGAAATTGTTCATGGTGGGCTGGCTGCCGGCCATCACCCCCAAGGCGCCAAACAACGCGTTGGTGATGCAAGTCGAAGTTTCCACATTGCCCGCCACCACTGAAGCGGGAAAGTTGGGGTTGAGCATGCAACCAGGTGGAATGATCACCTCCAAAGGCTTCAAGCAACCTGCGTTCAAAGGAATGTCGTCGTTGACCAAGCTTCTGAACACATACAGCACAGCAGCCATGCACACCGCTGTGGGGGCATTGAAATTGTTGCTTTGCTGGAGGCTGGTGCCGGTGAAATCAATCTGTGCACTTCGCTCTTGCGCATTGACACGCACTGCCACTTGAATCTGCGCGCCATTGTCCAGCGGGAAAATAAAGCTGCCGTTTTTCATGCGCGTGATGACGCGGCGAACTGATTCTTCCGCATTGTCTTGCACATGGTGCATGTAGGCCTGCACCACTTCCAAGCCAAACTCACTGACCATCTTGCGCAGCTCTTGCAAGCCTTTTTCATTGGCGGCTAATTGTGCGCGCAGGTCGGCCATGTTTTGCTGCGGATTGCGACTGGGGTAGCGGCCGCTGGCCAGCAAATCGAGCATGGCTTGTTCTTGCAAAACACCTTGCACGACCAATTTCACGTTGTTGATTTGCACGCCTTCCTCTTCGATGCTGGTGGAAAACGGCGGCATGGAGCCCGGCGTTGTGCCGCCAATGTCAGCGTGGTGGCCGCGCGAGCCGACATAAAACTCAGGGCTTGTAGCCGCTCCCAAATACACAGGGGTGATCACGGTCACGTCAGGCAAATGGGTGCCGCCGTGGTAGGGGTCATTCAAGACAAACACATCACCGGGTTGCATAGTGCCCTGATTTTCACGAATGACTGTTTGGATACTCTCACCCATGCTGCCCAAGTGCACAGGCATGTGCGGTGCGTTGGCAATCAAGTTGCCTTGCGCATTGAACAGTGCGCAAGAAAAATCCAAGCGCTCTTTGATGTTGACCGAGTAAGCCGTGTTTTGCAGTTGCAAGCCCATTTGCTCGGCAATGTTCATGAACAAATTGTTAAAAACTTCCAGCAGCACAGGGTCCACGCTGGTGCCCGCGGCGTGCTGCGTTTGCCGTGGCTCTACACGCTGGAGCAGCAAGTGGTCCAAGGCCGTGACTTGGGCTTGCCAGCCGGGCTCGACCACGGTGGTGGCATTTTTTTCTGCAATGATGGCCGGGCCTGGGATCACATCACCGGGCTGCAGATCTTCCCGCACCACCAAGGCCGCCTGCCACCACCGGGACTGCCCCTCGGAGCCAGCACTGAACATGCGAACGAGGGCACGCTGTGGCGCTTGACGCGGCGCTTGCAGAATTTTTTCAATTTCAATGGTGACATCGCCTTGGATCACGGCTTCGACCGACACCGCCTCGACCATCAATGCTTTGCCTTGCATCAAAAAGGCAAAGCGTTGGCGGTATGCATTTTCAAAGCGCTCGGTGATGTCTGCCATGCTGCCCATGCTCACCATCAAAGCAGAATCACTGCCTTCGTAGCGCACGTGCACGCGTTGGTGCACTTGAATATCACCAGACCCGGCTTGCAAAAGAAGTTCAGCTTGCGCGCTTTGGGCCAATTGCAGGAGGGGCCCTGTCAGCAAAGGCATGGCCTCGAGTGTGAGTCGCACTTCCACGGCTTGCTCACGGATCAAACTTTGATCGGCCAAGCCCATGCCATAGGCTGACAACACACCGGCCAAAGGGTGCACAAACACTTGCTGCATGCCCAGCGCATCGGCCACCGAACAAGCGTGTTGGCCTCCGGCACCACCAAAACACTGCAAGGTGTAACGCGTGACGTCGTAGCCGCGCGCGACCGATATTTTTTTGATGGCATTGGCCATTTGCTGCACAGCAATGCGCAAAAAACCATCGGCCACCTCTTCGGGGGTGCGCTGCATTTGGGCTGCCAGCACAGCAAATTTTTCTTGCACCACTTGCACATCCAAACTTTGTTGACCGTCGGGCCCAAACACTGCAGGAAAAAATTCAGCTTGCACTTTGCCCACCAACACATTCGCGTCGGTCACGCTCAACGGGCCGCCCCTGCGGTAGCTGGCTGGGCCGGGGTGGGCACCGGCGCTTTGCGGGCCCACACGCAAGCGAGCGCCATCGAACTGCAGCAAAGAACCGCCTCCGGCGGCCACAGTGTGAATGCTCATCATGGGCGCGCGCATGCGAATGCCGGCGACTTGGGTTTCAAATTCACGCTCAAAACTGCCCGCAAAATGCGAGACATCGGTGGAAGTGCCGCCCATGTCAAAACCAATGACTTTGTCGTGCCCAGCCGCTTGCGCTGTGCGCGCCATCCCCACGATACCGCCGGCCGGGCCGCTCAAAATGGCATCTTTGCCAGCGAACGCATGGGCATCGGTCAAGCCGCCTGAAGACTGCATGAACATCAACTTGACGCCAGGCATTTGACCGGCCACTTGCTCGACATAGCGGCGCAAGATGGGCGACAAATACGCATCGACCACGGTGGTGTCGCCGCGGCTGACAAACTTCATCAAAGGGCTGGTTTGATGCGAAGTGCTGATTTGAGTGAACCCCATTTCTTGCGCCATGTTGGCGGCGGCTTGTTCATGCGCGGTGTAACGGTAAGCGTGCATGAAAACAATCGCCACGCTGCGAAAGCCCGCATCCCATTGCGTTTGCAGTTGCCCTTTCAAATGGGCCAGGTCCAAGGGCTCGATCACTTGCCCCTGGGCCGACATGCGTTCATGCGCTTCGATCACTTGGCTGTACAGCAACTCGGGCAAGGCAATGTGCCGGTCAAACAATCGAGGTCGATTTTGGTACGCGATGCGCAGTGCATCGCGAAAGCCCAGGGTGGTGACCAGCAAGGTGCGCTCGCCTTTGCGCTCGAGCAGCGCGTTGGTAGCCACTGTGGTGCCCATCTTGACGCAGCTGACCAACTCGGGCGTGACGGCCTGATTTGCCGTCAAACCCAATAAATACCGAATGCCCGCCACGGCGGCGTCTTTGTAATGATCTGGGTTTTCCGACAAGAGCTTGTGCGTGAACAATTGACCCTCTGGGTTTTTTCCCACCACATCGGTGAAAGTGCCGCCTCGGTCAATCCAAAATTGCCACTTCTGGCTTGGCGTCAGGGCTTGGCTGGGACTGTCCGCCATGCGCTTGACGAGGTCTTTGGCAATAGCTGTGCTTTGAATGCTCACGGCTGTATTCCTTCAAAGTGAAGCGGCAGCGCGCGCGGCTTGGTCGTACATGCCGGACAACACGCGCAGCAGCCGAGCCAAGTCGCCAATGTCTTTGTTCAAGCTGTCATCGGCCTGCAAGGCATCAATCAAACAGCTCTCCCGGATTTCTCTGTAGCGCTGCACCGCGGAGCGGCCGCTCTCGGTGGCGGCATAGGTCACTTCTTTGCCACTTTTGTGTGAGGCCACGACGCCCAAACTTTGCAATTTTTTCAAGGCGTAGTTGATCAAGTGGGTGTCCTCAATGTTCATGATGAAACAAATGTCGGCCAAGCGCTTGTCGCGTGCGCGGTGACTGACATGGTGCAGCACCAACACATCCAAAGGCGTCAAATCTTTCAATCCCGCGGCTGACATGCAGTGCACGATCCAGCGGTGAAAGGCGTTGCCTGCCACGATCAAGCCAAACTCAAACTCACTCATCTCAGCGCTCTCGGGCGAGACCAAATGGGCAGATGAAACGATGGGCATGGCAGGATGCTTGTGCGAGGCCCTAGTGGCAGGCGCAGCTGACGAGGCCGGCGCAGCGGGAGTGCTTGATTTACGCGGCATGACCTAACCCCTCTAAAGAAAACAATGCAAGAGAGTCTATCCATTATCTTAACAAATTATCAACAATTTATTGACATACAGGGAAAATACCGATCCCAAATGGCATGAATGTGCCTACAGTCATGGCACGGGTTATTTGCACCAACTTGGGCGCAATAAGCTGGTATGCGTCTTGCTGAACCTTTCCCACCTTTCTGACTGGAACCCCTATGAAACGTCGCACCATATCACTGGCGCTGAGCGCCACACTGCTGAGCAGCTTGGCCATGACGGCCGCGCAAGCTCAAACCAAGTGGGACTTGCCTGCCGCCTACCCCGCCAACAATTTCCACACCGAAAACTTGGTGCAATTTGCCAACGATGTCGACAAAGCCACCGGCGGCAAACTCAAAATCACGGTGCACGCCAATGCCTCCCTGTTCAAAGCCCCCGAGATCAAACGCGCGGTACAAGGCGGTCAAGCTCAGATGGGTGAAATTTTGCTGGCCAATTTCCAAAACGAATGGCAAATTTTTGGCGCAGATGGACTGCCTTTCTTGGCAGACAGTTACGAAGAATCCATGAAGCTGTACAAAGTGCAGCGCCCCTTCCTTGAGAAAAAATTGGGTGAGCAAGGCATGATGCTGTTGTATGCAGTGGCCTGGCCGCCACAGGGCATTTATGTCAAAAAACCGATCACATCAGCGGCTGATCTCAAAGGTGTGAAGTGGCGCGCCTACAGCCCCTCGACCGCGCGCATTGCAGAGTTGGTGGGCGCACAGCCCGTCACGGTGCAAGCGGCTGAATTGTCACAAGCCATGGCCACTGGCGTGATCGAGAGCTACATGTCCTCGGGCTCAACCGGGTACGACACCAAAACCTACGAGCACATTAAGTACTGGTATGACACCCAAGCTTGGTTGCCTAAAAATGCCGTGATCATGAACAAGGCCGCTTTTGATGCGCTGGATGCCAGCACCAAGCAAGCGGTGCTCAAGGCCGGCGCCGAGGCCGATACCCGGGGCTGGAAATTGTCACAAGCCAAAAATGGCGAATACATTGACCTGCTCAAAAAGAATGGCATGAGCATTGTGACCCCATCCGCACAACTCAAAGCCGACATGAAAAAAGTGGGCGACGTCATGCTCAAAGAATGGCTTGAAAAAGCAGGCGCTGAAGGCAAGGCCTTGGTTGACGCCTACAACAAGCCCTAAGCAGCATGCGCGCCTTGCTTAACCGCGTGTATGACAGCGCTGCCGCTTTGGCGGCGCTGTTCATGTGCGCCATGCTGGTCATGGTTTTGCTCTCGATTGCTGGGCGTGAGTTTCACTTTCATCTGCGCGGCACCGACGCCTATGCCGGCTATTGCATGGCGGCCAGTGGCTTTTTGGCATTGGCGCATACCCTGAAAAAAGGTGAACACATTCGCGTGACCGTGCTCATCAGTCGATTCCAAGGCGCTTGGCTCACAGGCATCGAACTTTGGGCTTTGGGCATGGCGAGTTTTTTGGCCTGTTTGATGGCCTACTACAGCGTACGCCTGTCATGGCAGTCTTACACTTTCAACGATATCTCCACCAGCAACGACGCCACCCCTTTGTGGATTCCGCAGCTGGCCATGGCGATGGGCACTTTGGTTTTGGCCATTGCATTCATTGACGAATTTATTTTGGAGTGGCTCGGCCAGCGCACAGCAGTCAACTCCGAAGAAGCCCTGCACAACGAATAAACCATGAATGATTTGCTCATTACCGGCTTGCTGGTTACAACGCTGTTTCTCATCTTAGGCAGCGGCGTTTGGATCGGCTTGTCGCTCTCGGGCGTGGCTTGGGTGGCCATGCAATTGTTCAGCAGTCGCCCCGCTGGCGACGCCATGGCGGTCACGATTTGGGGCTCGTCCTCCAGCTGGACGCTCACCGCCTTGCCCTTGTTCATTTGGATGGGAGAAATTCTTTTTCGAACGCGCTTGAGCCAAGACATGTTCAAAGGGCTGGCGCCTTGGTTGCAGGCATTGCCAGGCCGCCTGCTGCACACCAATGTGGCGGGTTGCACCATTTTTGCAGCAGTTTCTGGCTCGTCAGCGGCCACCTGTGCCACGATTGGAAAAATGACATTGCCCGAATTGTCCAAGCGCGGCTACCCTGAGGACATGGTCATTGGCACTTTGGCCGGTGCGGGCACTTTAGGCCTTTTGATTCCGCCCTCGATCATCATGATCGTGTATGGCGTGACGGCCGATGTGTCGATTGCCAAACTCTTCATTGCCGGCGTTTTGCCTGGCCTGATGCTGGCTTGTTTGTTCTCTGGCTATATTATTTTTTGGGCTTTGCGCAACCCCGAGTTGGTGCCTGCCATTGACCGCCAATACACCTTCATGGAAAAAGTGCGCGAGTCCGGCAGCTTGATACCCGTGGTGTGTTTGATTGTGGCTGTGTTGGGCTCGATTTACGCCGGCATTGCCACTGCCACCGAAGCTGCGGCCGTGGGGGTTGTTGGCGCCATGGTCTTGTCGGGCTTGCAAGGCTCACTGAACTGGTTCAGCTTCAAAGAGGCTTTGATGGGCGCTACGCGCCTTTATTGCATGATTGCCTTGATCTTGGCAGGCGCCTCGTTTTTAACCCTGTCCATGGGCTACATTGGCTTGCCGCGACACCTGGCTGAATGGATCGCCACCTTGGGCCTGAGCCAATTTGAATTGATTTTGGCCTTGACGGTTTTTTATGTGGTCTTGGGTTGCTTCTTGGATGGCATCTCCATGGTGGTGTTGACCATGGGCGTGATCATGCCCACCGTGCAAAAGGCCGGCATCGACCCACTGTGGTTTGGCATTTTCATTGTGCTGGTGGTCGAGATGGCGCAAATCACACCACCTGTGGGCTTTAACCTGTTTGTGTTGCAAGGAATGACTGGCAAAGATTTGGTCTGGATCGCCAAGGTCACCTTGCCCATGTTTTTCCTCATGGTGGTCGCCGTGTTGCTGATTTATTTTTTCCCCGCGATCGTCACTTGGATGCCCCAGCAGATGCAGCTTTAAGAGCCTGCCAAAAGCTGTGCAGTTGCCACCCGGTGGCCGCCTCGCTGGCGTATGGCGTGATGTATGGCGTGATTGTGATCTACATCCGCATCCACTAAAATCACAGTCCTCTTGGGCGCAATGCACAAGGTCTGTTCAAGGAATTTTGTGTTTAAAAATGTGATGGCCTACCGCATCGGGCCGAACTGGTCTGCCACTGCGACTCAAATTGAAACCGCTTTGGCTCGCGCCAAGTTTGTGGAATGCAGCCCCGGACAAGACAAATCAGTCGGCTGGACCGAACCCCGCGGCCAAGCCCACGGCCCCTTGCTCGAAGCAGTGGCAGGCCAATGGATAGCCAAGCTGCTGATTGAAACCAAGGTGGTTCCCAGCTCTGTGGTCAAGCGCAAAGCCGAGGTTCAGTTGCAAGAAATTCAAACGCAAACTGGGCGCAAACCTGGCAAAAAAGAAACGCGCGACATTCGCGAAGATATTTTGCACAGCCTCATGCCACAAGCCTTCGCCAAACAAAGCGCGGTGATGGTCTGGATCGACCCCAAAGCGCGCTTGTTGGTGATCGACGCCAGCAGCACCGGCAAGGCCGACGAAGTGATCACGCAACTGGTGCGGGCTTTAGATGGGCTGGACCTGAACCTCTTGCAGACTTCGATTTCCCCACAAACTGCCATGGCCGCATGGTTGCTCGCACCCCGCAGTCAAGACCTGCCACCCAGCTTGAGCATTGAGAAAGAGTGTGTTTTGAAGTCCGGCGCAGAAGATCAGCCCATGGTCAAGTACACGCGTCATTTTTTGAACATTGACGAGGTGCGCAAACATGTGCGCGAGGGCAAATTGCCAACACAATTGGCTTTGAGCTGGGAGGGCAAAGCCAGCTTTGTGTTGCACGAAAATTTACAACTCAAAAAAATTGTTTTCCTAGACGGCACGGCACCCGACGCGCTGGGCAGTGATGGTGAAGACAAATTTGATGCCGATGTGCTGCTCTCGACCGGTATGCTGGGCCCCCTTTTGAACGACTTAGTTGAAGCCTTGGGCGGCGAGAATATTTTTACCGAGGCCCCCTCGGCGGCTGAAGGCCCACCGTTTTAAATTACCATTGAGAAAATTTAAAGCCAATGGGTTTTCCCACCTCGCCATATTCGCCATGAAAGCGCACCGTTGACATGCTCGCCATGATCGCCATTTGTCTGGGCGCCTGTTTGGGCGCGTTGGGCCGTTGGCAATTGGGCTTGTGGCTCAACTCCAGCACGCTTGCGAGCGGTTTTTTGCCTTTGGGCACTTTGGCTGCCAATTTGATTGGCGCCTATTTGGTTGGCATTGCTGTGGCCATTTTTCAAAGTTGGCCTCAGCTTGACCCTGCATGGCGCCTGGCCTGCATCACCGGATTTTTGGGCGCCTTGACCACTTTTTCCACCTTTTCTGCCGAGGTCGTTGACATGCTGCAGCAGGGGCGATTGTTTTTGGCTTTGAGCAGCGCCGGCCTGCATTTGTTTGGCTCTTTGCTGCTGACTTGGGCGGGGCTCTACACTGTCAGATTTCTTGGTGTTAGTCCTATGCCTTAAATCGCAATTTTGCGGTCTACTGGCAGATTGTCTTCAATCAGTTTTAAATGGAGTTTTTATGAACCTGAAAAAAGTTGCGCGCTCTGCCGCCATCAGTCTTGCTGCAGCATTGCCCTTGGCTTTGGCCATGAGCAGTGGCGCACAAGCCCAGCAATTCTTTCGCATCGGCACAGGCGGCACGGCCGGCACTTACTACCCCGTGGGCGGCATGATCGCCAACGCAGTCTCGCAGCCCGGCAAATTGATTGCCACGGCACAAGCCACCAATGGCTCTGTGGCCAACGTCAACGGCATTGCCAGCGGCGCCATGGAGTCGGGCTTTTCGCAATCTGACGTGGCCACCTGGGCCCAAAAGGGCACCGGCATTTACGAAGGCAAACCCAATATTCCAGATCTGCGTTTGATCGCCAACCTGTACCCTGAGTCCATCCACGTGGTGGTTAAAAAATCTTCAGGCATCAAAAGCATTGCTGAGCTCAAAGGCAAGCGCGTGGCTTTGGACGAGCCAGGCTCTGGTACTTTGGTCAACGCCCGCTTGATCTTGGCCGCCTACAACATCAAAGAATCTGAGATCAAGCCAGAGTACATCAAGCCCAACCAAGCAGCTGACAAAATGAAAGACGGCGCTTTGGATGCGTTCTTCTTCGTCGGCGGCGCACCGGCCGGTGCCATTGCCGAGTTGGCCTCCAGCGGCGGCGGCATTGCCTTGCTGCCCATCGATGGTGCACAAGCGCAAGCCTTGCGCACGACCAGCGGCTTCTTTGCGCAAGACAACATCCCTGCAGCCACTTACAAAGATGTAGACGCTGTCAACACTTTGTCGGTCGGTGCGCAGTGGGTCACCAGTGCCAAAGCGGACAATGAAACCATCTACCAAGTCACCAAAGCCTTGTACAGCGACGCCACCCAAAAAGCTTTGGGAGCGGGCCACGCCAAAGGCAAATTGATCACCTTGAAAAATGCTGTCCTAGGTGCTGGCATTCCTTTTCATCCCGGTGCAGAAAAGTTCTACCGTGAAGCAGGTGTTTTGAAATAATTCAGCCCTGCGCTGAGCTCCCACGGGCGAGTTGATCTCGCCCGTTTTTTCTTTTGAAATGCCATGAACGCTGCCACTGCAATGCCCAATACCAACCAGCTGCCTGACGGCCAAAAACTGCAAGAACTCGAAGAGCAGTTTGACCCTGAAATGCGCTTTCGGCCCACAGTGCCGCCAGCCACGCAGTTGGTCAAATGGTTGCTGATTGCGCTGTCGTGCTTTCACTACTACACCGCCGGCTTTGGTCTGCTGCAAGAGATCACCCACCGCGGCGTGCATTTGGCTTTCGTGCTGGGCATGATTTTTTTGGTGTTTGCCTTTAGCCCAGCGGCGGCCGAAAAAACGCCCAGCAGCAACTGGCGCAGCCCAGGTGGCGTGCCTTGGGTCGATTGGTGCTTGGCTGCTGCTTGCGCCGTGAGTGTGCTCTACATCCCTTATGTGTTTGGCGACCTGATGTTTCGTGTGGGCAACCCCAGCACGATGGATGTGGTGATGGGCAGCATTTTGTTCATCACTTTGCTTGAAGCCACGAGGCGCTCGATGGGTTGGCCGCTGCCCATGATTGCCATCGGCTTTACGCTGTACGCGCTGGCAGGGCCGTATTTCCCCGGTCTCCTCAAACATGCCGGCGCCAACTGGAGCATGATGATCAACCACCAGTATCTGACCAGCCAAGGCATCTATGGCGTGGCAGTGGGCGTGGTGGCCACCTATGTGTTTCACTTTGTGCTGTTTGGCGTGATGGCCACACGCATCGGATTGGGGCAACTGTTTTTGGATGTGGCCTCGAGCATAGCCGGGCGTTACGCCGGCGGCCCGGCCAAGGTCAGCGTATTTGGTTCTGCTTTGTTTGGCATGTTAAGCGGCTCCTCGGTGGCCAACGCGGTGACGGTAGGCTCGCTGACCATTCCCGCGATGATTCGAGTGGGTTATCAAAAGCACTTTGCTGCAGCGGTGGAAGCCGCCTCGTCAACCGGCGGTCAAATCACTCCGCCTGTCTTGGGTGCAGCCGCGTTCTTGATGATTGAATTTTTGAACGTGCCCTACCAAACCATCATTGCCGCTTCTGTGGTGCCGGCCTTCATGCACTTTTTTGGTGTATTCATGCAAGTGCACTTTGAAGCCAAGCGCTACGGACTGCGCGGCCTGACCGAAGAAGAAATGCCGCGTTTGCGAGAGTCGCTGCAAATGCGTTGGCCCACTTTGATTCCTTTGGTCTTACTGATCAGCATTTTGGTTTCCGGCCGCACGCCTTATTTGGCGGCCTTTGTGGGCATCAGTTCTTGCGCCATCGTGGGTGTGTCCACCAAGGTCAGTGGCAACCAGTTGAAAAACTGGGGCTTGTTGATTTTGATGCACGCTATTTTGGTCTTGATCGCTTTTTCTGATTTTGGCAACAGCAACACCGAGATCAAACTGGGTCTTTTTGCACTCGCATTGTCAGTGGGCACCTTGGCCCATGTATGGGCAGGCATTCGTGGACGCATCGCTCCTGAAATTTTGCTAGAAGCACTTGAAACAGGCGCCAAATATGCATTGGCCGTCGGCGCAGCCGCAGCCACCGTGGGCATTGTGATTGGGGTGGTCACCCTGACCGGTGTGGGCTTCAAAATCAGCTACATCATCACCGCGGCGGCGCAAAGCATTTCGGCCGTGGTCGGTGTTTGGATGCCCACCGATTGGATGTCACTGAACACCCTCACGCTGCTGGCCGCCTTGATCATGACGGGCTTGGTTTGCATTTTGATGGGCTGCGGCGTGCCGACCACGGCCACCTACATCATCATGGTCACGGTGGCCGCCCCCACCTTGGTCAATTTGGGGGTGGAGCCTTTGGTGGCCCACTTCTTTGTGTTTTATTACGGGGTGCTGGCGGACATCACCCCACCTGTGGCCTTGGCGGCCTACGCAGCCGCAGGCATGGCCGGCAGTGACCCCTTCAAAACCGGTAACACCGCATTCCGACTGGGTTTGGCCAAAGCCTTGGTGCCTTTTGTCTTTGTGTTCTCGCCTTCTCTTTTGCTGGTCGCCAAAGGCTTTACCTGGGAAAGCTTCATCATCACCTTCACTGGCTGCATCTTGGGCATCACCTTGATGGCGGCTGCCTTGAGCAAATTCATGCTGGTCGAGATGAAACGCTGGGAGCAGTTGTCTTGCTTGTTTGCTGCTTTGCTGATGATTGCGCCCAGCCTGACAGCCACTTTGGTGGGGGTGGCCATGGTGATCCCCATGGTGGTCAACCAATGGCGCAGGTCGAGGCGGCCAACTTAATGCAGTCAGGCTAGGGTAAATCCTAAAAATAAGTTTGAATCGGCATGCTCTACTGGAGGGTGAATTAACCCAAGGAGATTGAACATGCAGGTTCAAATGAAGGTCAACGGCAAATCTGTCACGGTTGACGCAGCCCCCAATACTTTGCTCGTCCAAGCGCTGCGCGAGCATTTGCATTTAACCGGCACCCATGTAGGGTGCGACACTGCCCAATGCGGCGCGTGCACAGTGCATGTCAATGGCCGTGCCGTCAAGTCATGCAACATGCTGACCGCGCAAGCCCAAGGCGCTGAGATCACCACCATAGAAGGCTTGGCCCAACCCGATGGCACGTTGCACCCCATGCAAGCGGCGTTCAAAGAATGTCACGGCCTGCAATGCGGCTTTTGCACCACCGGCATGGTCATGAGTTCGGTTGATTTGTGCAAACGGCACCCCAACGCCAGCGAAACCGAGATACGCGAATTGCTTGAAGGCAACCTGTGCCGCTGCACCGGTTATCAAAACATTGTCAAGTCTGTGCAGCTGGGCGCTGCCGGCATGAAAGCTTAAGGAGCCGATCATGGGTGCATCTGATTTTTCCAAACTGCCACACATCGGCGAATCCGTTCGCCGCAAAGAAGACTATCGCTTTTTGACGGGCGCTGGCAACTACACCGACGACATCAACTTGGCCAACATGACGCACGCCGTGTTTGTGCGCTCACCGCATGCCCATGCCAACATCAAAAGCATCCGCAAAACAGCCGCTTTGGCCGCACCTGGTGTGGTGGCGATTTTGGACGGCCCCGATGTGGTCGACGCCAAAATCAACGGCCTGCCTTGCGGTTGGCTGATCAACGACACCAGCGGCCAACCCATGAAGGAGCCGCCGCACCCGATTTTGGCCAACGGCAAAGTGCGCTATGTGGGCGACCATGTGGCCATGGTTGTTGCTGAAACATTAGAGCAGGCTAAAAACGCCGCCGAGTTGGTTGAAGTTGACTACGAAGTCCTGCCCGCCGTGGTCGACGTGCGCGACGCCCAAAAAGGCAGCGCCTTGCACACCGAAGCGCCTGATAACCATTGCTACAACTGGGCCATTGGCGACAAAGCGGCGGTAGATGCCGCCTTTGCTGGCGCAGCGCACGTGACCAAACTGGACTTGCTCAACAACCGCTTGGTGCCCAACCCCATGGAGCCACGCGCTGCGATCGGCTCTTACAACCGTGCCAGCGACGAGTACACACTGTACGTTTCCAACCAAAACCCGCACGTCGAGCGCTTGCTCATGACGGCCTTTGTATTGGGCTTGCCTGAGCACAAAGTGCGCGTGATTGCACCCGATGTGGGCGGTGGTTTTGGCTCCAAAATTTACCTCTACGCCGAAGATGTGTGCCTCACATGGGCTTCCAAGAAACTCAACCGCAACATCAAATGGAATTGCGACCGAGCTGAAGCGTTCTTGTGCGATGCGCACGGCCGCGACCATTCCAGCCACGCCGAATTGGCGCTGGACAAAGCGGGTAATTTCTTGGCACTGAAGGTGCACACCGACGCCAATTTGGGCGCTTATTTGTCCACCTTTTCCACTGCTGTGCCCACTATTTTGTACGCCACATTGCTGGCCGGGCAATACAACACGCCGCAGGTTTATGTGGAAGTAGACGCTTGGTTCACCAACACCGCCCCCGTCGACGCCTACCGCGGTGCAGGCCGCCCCGAGGCCTCCTACTTGCTCGAGCGCATTGTCACGCGCGCCGCTTTTGAGCTGGGCATGAGCCAAGACGCGATTCGAAGCCAAAACTTCATCACCCAGTTCCCCTACCAAACACCGGTGGCACTGCAATACGACACGGGTGATTTCCACGCCTGCATGAACCAAGCCAAAGAGCTGGGCAATGTGGCGGGGTTTGAAGCCCGCAAAGCGGCCAGTCAAGCCAAGGGCTTGCTGCGCGGCATTGGCTACTCCAGTTACATCGAAGCTTGCGGGATTGCGCCCAGCAATGTGGCGGGAGCCCTGGGCGCGCGCGCAGGCCTGTTTGAATGCGGCGAAGTGCGCGTTCACCCCACCGGCAGCGTGACGGTCTTTACTGGCTCGCACAGCCATGGCCAAGGCCACGAAACCACATTTGCGCAGGTGGTGGCTGCACGCTTGGGCATTCCGGTGGAAAACGTTGACATCGTGCATGGCGATACCGGGCGTGTGCCTTTTGGCATGGGCACTTATGGCTCACGCTCGATCTCGGTGGGCGGCGCTGCCATCATGCGGGCGCTGGACAAAATCGAATCCAAAGCCAAGAAAATTGCGGCTCACTTGATGGAAGCGGGCGATGCCGACATCGATTTTGCCAACGGCGAATTCAGCGTCAAAGGCACCGACAAAAAAATCCCATTTGGACAAGTGGCCCTGACGGCTTATGTGCCGCACAACTACCCCCTCGACAAGCTGGAGCCTGGCCTGAACGAAACTGCTTTCTACGACCCGCTGAATTTCACATTCCCTGCAGGCACCTACATTTGCGAAGTTGAAATTGACCCGCAAACAGGCGTGGTTCGCGTTGACAAATTCACAGCCGTAGACGACTTTGGCACCATCATCAACCCCATGATTGTGGAAGGCCAAGTGCACGGTGGTCTGGTCCAAGGCATTGGCCAAGCCATGATGGAAAACTGCGTCTATGACCGCGAAACAGGCCAGCTCTTGACCGGCTCTTTCATGGACTACACCATGCCGCGCGCGGACGACTTCCCAGAGTTTGCCCTGGGCCATGTCTGCACGCCTTGCACCACCAACCCCTTGGGCACCAAGGGTTGCGGAGAGGCCGGCGCCATTGGCTCACCACCAGCGGTGATCAATGCGGTGCTGAGCGCTTTGGCACCCTTGGGCGTGAAAGACTTCGATATGCCTGCCACACCGCACCGTGTCTGGGCCGCCATCCAATCGGCCAAAGCCTAACTCAGCATTCGATCAAGCAATTCGGAGATTACACATGTACACTTTCAAATACGAACGCCCCGCCTCCTTGGCCGACGCCCAAAAACTAGCGCAAGCTGGCGGACAGGTTTTGGCAGGTGGCCAAACCATGATCGCGGCCATGAAGCAGCGCTTGCAACAGCCCGATACTTTGGTTGATTTGGCTGCCATCAGCGGCTTGGCCGGCATCCAAAAAGACGGCAACAACTTGGTCATTGGCGCCATGACACGCCACCAAGACGTGGCCGACAACGCCGATGTCAAAAAATTGATCCCCGCTTTGGCAGCCTTGGCCGATGGCATTGGCGACCGGCAAGTGCGCGCCATGGGCACCCTAGGGGGCTCAGTGGCCAACAACGACCCTGCAGCCTGCTACCCCAGCGCCTTGTTGGCCTTGGGCGCTACGGTGCACACCGACCGCCGCGCCATCGCAGCCGATGATTTTTTTCAAGGCATGTTCGCCACCGCGCTGCAAGCTGGTGAGTTGATCACATCGGTCAGTTTCCCCATTCCACAGAAAGCGGCTTACGCCAAATTTCGCCAACCTGCATCGCGTTTCGCTTTGGTGGGAGTGTTTGTGGCGCAATCGGGCTCGGGTGCACGCGTGGCCATCACGGGCGCCGGCAACGGTGTGTTCCGCCATGCGGGCCTGGAAGCTGCGCTGAGCAAGAGTTTCACGCCCGAAGCGGCTGCCGGCGTCGCGGTAGACTCTAGCGAACTCAATGCCGACCTGCACGCATCCAAAGCCTACCGGGCTCACATGATCAGCGTGCAAACTCAAAGGGCGGTGAAACAGGCCAACGGATGACAGCAACAGACAGTTTCAATTCAATCAACGATTTGGCCCAAGCCCTCGAGGGTGTGGGCTATTTCGCAGAACGGCGGCTCATCACCGCCGTTTTTTTGAGCCTGCGTTTAGAGCGGCCCTTGCTGCTCGAGGGCGAACCGGGTGTGGGCAAAACCGAACTGGCCAAAGCCTTGGCCAAGGTGCTGGGGCGTCCCCTGATTCGCTTGCAATGCTACGACGGCATGGAGCAACGCGAGGCGCTTTACGAGTGGAACCACGCTGCGCAATTGCTGCACATGCGCGCGGCCCAGCACAACGCCTCGGCACACGATGTGGAGCGCGAGGTCTACCAAGAGCGCTACTTGGTGCGCCGGCCTTTGCTGCAAGCCTTGCAAACCCCAGCGCCCGGTGCGCTTTTGTTGATCGATGAAGTTGACCGTGCAGACGAGCCATTTGAAGCTTTCTTACTCGAATACTTGGGTGAATACCAAGTGAGTATTCCGGAGTTGGGCACACTCAAGGCACAAGCCACACCCGTGACTATTTTGACCAGCAACCGCACCCGTGAGTTGAACGACGCCGTCAAGCGCAGGTGCTTGTACCAATGGATGGACTACCCCGATCGCGAGCGCGAATTGGCGGTGGTGCGCTCGCAAGTGCCTGGCGCCAGCGCGCACCTGACAGAGCAAGTGGCGCAGTTTGTTGGCCGTCTGCGCAGCCAGCCCTTCGTCAACGCATTTCAACGTGCGCCTGGCATTGCAGAAAGCGTTGAATGGGCCAAAGCCTTGGTGGCTTTAGACACCCTGACCCTAGACTCTGAAGTGGTCCAAGACACTGTGGGCATTTTATTCAAGCAGCGCGAAGACGTGGCCGCCTTAGGCCCTTTGATCGACGAGTTGCTGCTGCCGCAAGCCCCGCAAATCTAAAGGTTGGGTTTATTCCTCAAGATTTCACACCATGCTTTTAGGAGATGCCCGCAGCGGCAAATTAAGCGACAACATCACCGGCTTTGGGCGCATGTTGCGCCGTGCCGGACTGCAGGTGGACGCCTCTCGTATCAGCTTGGCCATTGAGTCGGCGCAGTGTGTGGGCTTGTCGCGCAAAGATGATTTTGCTGCCGCACTGCAGTCTGTGCTGGTCAGTCGGCAGCAAGACTTGGAAGTCTTTCAGCAATTGTTTGCGGCCTACTTCAAAGACCCCGAACTGACCAAGCAACTGCTCATGCAGATGCTGCCCAAAGCACCCGCCAAAGCACCCGCCGTGCCGCGCAAAGCACGCGTGCAAGAAGCCTTGGCAGCAGTGTCAAAGTCCAAAGAAAATAAAACGCCCAAAGAAGACGAAGTGAAGTTTGATGCGGCCATGAGCGCCAGTCAAAGGCAAAGTTTGCAGCATGCCGATTTTCAAAGCTTGAGTGCCAGCGAATTCAAATTGGTCGAACATTTGGCGCGCAACACCGCCCTGCCCTTGCCGCGCATTCAAGGCCGGCGCACCCGCTCTGGGGCGCGCGGCCAACGCATCGACTGGCCGCGCACCCTGCGCATGGCGTCTCGCCACGGCGGGGAGGTCCTGAATTTGCTGCGCCTTCAAAGGCGGCCGCAAGCATTGCCTTTGCTGATCTTGGTGGACATCTCGGGCTCGATGGAGCGTTATGCGCGTTTGCTCTTGGCTTTCTTGCATCAAGCCACAAGGCAAACACCGCGGCGCGTTTACGCTTTTGGAACGGGCCTGACAGACTTGAATGCCGCTTTCAAGCTGCGTGACAGCGATCTGATGCTGCAAGCAGCCAATCAGCAAATTGCCGACTTTGCAGGGGGCACACGTTTGGGGTATTCTTTGGCACAATTGCGTCAATCGCACTCGCGTGATTTGATCGGCCGGCGCACCGTCGTGCTGCTGATCAGCGACGGCTTGGACACGGGGGATGCACAAGAGTTGGAATCTGAATTGATCTGGCTCAAACGTCACTCGCGAAGTTTGCTGTGGCTGAACCCATTGCTTCGCTTTGAAGGCTATGCTCCATTGGCAACGGGTGCCAGCGTTTTGCACCGGCACGCCAAGGGCATGTTGGCGATTCACAATTTGTCGCGCCTGGAAGACTTGGCCCAAGCCATGGCAAAACTTTTGAAAACATAATTTTGGAGACCGAACATGGACATGCAAGGCCAACGCATTTTGAACGTCACACAGGCGCAGGCTTGGGCCGCCTTGAACGACCCTGAAATATTAAAAGCCTGCATCCCGGGGTGTGAGAAATTTGAAGTCAGCGCCGAGAACATTTACAACGTGGGCGTGGCCATCAAAATTGGCCCCGTCTCCGCCAAATTTTCAGGCAAAGTCAGTTTGTCTGACATCCAAGCCCCCACTTCGTATGCGTTGCAATTTGAAGCCCAAGGCGGCGTGGCTGGTTTTGGCAAAGGCGAGTCCAAAGTTGCTTTGCAACCCCACGCCGATGGCTGCGAGTTGAATTACAGCGTGCACTCCACCGTGGGCGGCAAATTGGCCCAACTGGGTCAACGCTTGATCGATGGTGCAGCCAAATCTTTGGCTGAAGATTTTTTCAAACGCTTCGAGAAAGCCCTTCAGGATCGTTACCCAGCTGCTCAAAAAGTTGACTCGACCAGCGATACCATCGCCGCATCAGCTCACAAAATTCCAACCTGGACATGGTTGGCCTTGGCGGTGGCCATGGCGGCCGTCTGGACTTTGGCGCGCTGAACTGCACCACTTGGAGTGCGTCATGGAAAACTTAGACATCGTTGTTTTAAGAACCCTTCAGGCGTGGCGCCAAAGCGGGCAACGCGCGCTCTTGACCACTGTGGTGCGCACTTGGGGATCATCGCCCAGGCCCGTGGGCTCGATCATGGCTTTGTGCGAAACAGGCGCCGTGGTCGGATCGGTCTCAGGCGGCTGCATTGAAGACGATTTGATCGCGCAGTACAGCAAAGTCAACGTCATCACTGACAGTCCACCTCAGCTCTTGAAATACGGCATCAGCGCCGACGAGGCGCACCGCTTTGGCTTGCCTTGCGGCGGCACTTTGGAGCTGCTGCTTGAATTCAATCCCGACGCACAGGCCTTGGGCGAATTGATTCGAGCCTTAGAGCAAGGACGCCTGATGCAGCGCTGCACCGACTTGCACACGGGCGCTGTGACACTGGCCCAAAGTGATGCGCCATTGGCTTTGCAAATTGACGAGCACCAATTGGTCAACAGCTTTGGCCCTGAGTACCGCATGCTCTTGATTGGCGCGGGCCAAATGACCGAGTACTTGGCCACCATGGCCTTGTTCAACGGCTTTGCTGTGACGGTGTGCGACCCACGTGAAGAGTATCGCGGTGCATGGTCTGTGGCGGGCGTGAGCGTGAAAAGCGACATGCCAGACGATTTGGTCAAAGCCTTCAAACCCGACCGCAGAAGCTGCGTGATCGCCTTGACGCACGACCCCAAACTTGACGATCTGGCCTTGCTTGAGGCGCTGGAAACGCAAGCGTTCTACATTGGCGCCATTGGTTCGCGGCGCAACAACCAATTGCGTCAACTGCGCATGATCGAGCACTTTGCGCAAACCCCTGAGTCGCTGGCACGCCTGCGAGGCCCCATTGGCATTTACATCGGCAGTAAAACGCCTGCTGAGATTGCGGTGAGCATCATGGCCGAAGTTTTGGCCGTCAAAAATGGCGTTTCCTTGCCACGCGATATGAACGTGGCACACGCCAAAAATGCACAGGCCGGACTTGAGGTTGATCCGTCAGCACCCGTGTGTTTCACTGGGCGCTGAAAAGCCGCATTTGAATTTACTTGTTGGCGTTGGGGAAAAAAACCGATTCACCGCCAATTTTGTAGGCGGCAATGACCGACTGCCCCACGGGCGAGATCACCCAGTCGACAAATTTTTTCGCTTCGGCCAGTTTGACTTGCGGGTGCTTGGCTGGGTTGACCACCATCACTCCATATTGATTGAACAAACGCGCATCACCCTCGACCAAGACTTTCAAATCTGCACGGTTTTTAAAGTTCAGCCAAGTCCCTCTATCGGTCAGCACATATGCGCCAGAGGATGCCGCAATGTTCAATGCGGGGCCCATGCCGCAGCCGCATTCGCGGTATCCACTGCCCTTTTGTGCAGCCAAGCCCGCTTGCTGCCAAAAGCGCAACTCGGCAGCATGTGTGCCGCTTTTGTCACCTCGTGAAATGAACGCGGTATGGTTGGTTGAGATTTTTTTCAACGCCGCCGCAATGTCATTGCCCCGCACACCGGCAGGGTCTGCTTGGGGGCCGACCACCACAAAGTCGTTGTACATCACGGCAAAACGTTGGAGACCAAATCCTTCGGCCAGAAATTTCTCTTCGGCTGCTTGGTCGTGCACAAAGACCACATCCGCGTCACCGCGGCGCGCCATGTCCAAGGCTTGCCCGGTGCCAAGAGCCACCACTTTGATGTCAATGCCGCTGGCCTTTTTGAACTCGGGCAAAAGGTGGGTAAACAAACCCGACTGTTCGGTCGACGTGGTGGACGACATCACGATCGATTGCGCCATGGCCTGCGTGCCCTGAAAGCCTGCGCCCAGACACACTGCCGCGACCAACACACTGCGTAAAAATAATTTCATGAGGTTTCTCCTTGAACAAATAAAAGCGCTTGGGGGCTGTGCTGACGCAAGCATTCCGAATCAAAAAATTGGACCATCGGCAAGTCAGCCAATACTTGGCCTTGCTCCAGGTAAATCACGCGGGTGGCCCAGCGCTTGACCTGGCCCAAGTTGTGGCTGGCAAACACCAGCGTCACAGGTTTGGCGTCCAGCGTCATGCTCTGCACCAAGGCTTCGACTTCGCGCTTGGCAGGCGGGTCTAAGCTCGCAGTGGGCTCGTCCAAAAACAGCAGCTCTGGCTCGCGTGCCCAAGCCCGTGCCAGCGCCAAACGCTGCTGCTGTCCGCCCGACAAAGTCGCTGCATTTTGCTGCTGTACACCCGCCAAACCCACTTGCGACAAAGCCTGTAGCGCGCGGGTTTGTGCTGTGCGCCAACTCAATGCCAATGTACGGTCCAACCACAAGCCAAGCGCCACATTTTGCAAAGCAGTGGCGCGCAACATATGCGGACGTTGGAACAGCATGGCTTGGCGGCAGGGCGTTCTCTCGAAAACGCCACGAGTCGGTGCGCGCAAGCCATGCAAGACCCTGAGCAAACTGCTCTTGCCCGAACCATTGGCACCCACCAATGCCACACGCTCGCCCGCCTCAATGCGCAGCGTGACAGCGCTCAAAGCTGGCACGCCGCCCAAGTTCAAATCGACTTGGTGCAATGACAATAGCGCAGGCTTCATGCCACCCACCCTCGAAGTCCTGCTTGACCGCGCTCCAAGTGATCTTTGCGCCAAGCCCGCAGACCTGCCATGAGCGCATTGAGCAAGCCCACCACCAGCAGCAGCACCAATCCCAAGGCCAGTGCCAAAGGCAAATCACCTTTGCTGGTTTCAAGTGCAATGGCTGTGGTCATGACGCGGGTAAAGCCTTCGATATTTCCGCCCACCACCATCACAGCACCGACTTCTGAAATGGCCCGCCCAAAACAAGCCACCACCACAGTGAGCAAGGCAAAACGTTCGTTGAAAGCCAGCAGCATGGCGCGAAATGCATCTCCGGCGCCCAAGGAAGTCCATTGCTCACCGTGCGCATTTTCAGCGTCCTCCACCACTTGCCGCGTCAAAGCCGCGGCCACCGGCAAGACCAGCACCACTTGGGCTAGAACCATGGCCTTGAAGCTGAAAAGCCAACCCAAAAAGCCCAAAGGCCCCGTTCGAGAAAGCAACAAATAAATCAACAAGCCCACCACCACCGATGGCAGGGCCAGCAAAGTGTTTAAAAGGGTCAACACGGCGCCACGCCCCCTGAAGTGTGCAACCCCCAGCCATGCACCGCACAAAACGCCCATGGCGCAGCCTATCAAGCAGGCCGTGGCGCTGACGGCCAAGGACCGCCCCACGATGCTCCAAAGACCCGGGTTCAGCGTTGTGATGAGTTCCAGCGCAGTGCGCGCGCTGTCAAAGAATGTGTTCATTTGGGCTAGGCAGGATCGGTGATCCTAATCTTTTTAGCAGCAGCACCCCATCAGGGATGTCCAGTTATGAATCGCCTTGCATAGGCCTGCCCCTGCTGCCATCAACCTCAGTCCAATGCCGTGCCATACCACTTGGCCCGCGCGCGCCTTGCCCGCGCGCGCGGTTCAACTTGAGGCACACTCTGAGGGTGCCAAAAATTGATCTTTCCTACAGTTGGAGCCACGACAGCGCCGAGCTGCCCCGAGCCCAAACGCAGCTGCGCAACCCCTTGATGGACTTGCTCCAATCCGTGCACGCCCACGGCTCGATCGCGGCTGCCGCCAAATCCTTGGGGCTGTCGTATCGGCATGTCTGGGGTGAGCTGAAAAAGTGGGAGCTGCGACTGAACCAAGGCCTGATCGTTTGGGACAAAGGCATGCCTGCGCAATTGACCGAATTTGCCAGCAAATTGCTTTGGGCTGAACGCCAAGCCCAAGCCCGTTTAGCCGCACCCATTGAATCTTTGCTCGCCGAGTTGGAGCGCACCTTTGCCGTGGCCTTTGACCCCAGTGCCCATGTGCTCAGCTTGTACGCCAGCCACGACGATGCCCTGGTGCGCCTGCGCGAAACAGCATCGCGAAAAGCGCTGCAATTGGATGTGCGCTTTTGCGGCAGCGTTGACGCCATACGTGCCCTGAACGAAGGGCGCTGCGCCATCGCAGGTTTTCACACGCTGGCAACACCGGCAGTAGGCAGCCTCTCAGCCCAGACCTACAAGCCCTTGCTCGCCCCGGGCCAGCACAAATTGATCGGATTTGCCAAACGCACCCAAGGCCTCTTGGTGGCCCCTGGCAACCCCTTGAAGCTGACATCTTTGGCCGATGTGGCAGCGCACAAAGCCCGCTATGTGAACCGAAGTCTGGGCACCGGCACGCGGCTTTTGTTCGACGAGTTGATGGCCAACCAAGGCCTGCAAGCAGCGCAAATCAAGGGCTACGGACAAATAGAACCCTCGCATGCAGCAGTCGCCACTGCCGTGGCTTCAGGGCAAGCCGACACCGGTTTGGCGATTGAAAGCGCGGCCTTGGCAGCGGGCTTGGGCTTTGTGCCTTTGGCCTCAGAGCGGTATTGGCTAGCGTGCCTCAAAAGTGCGCTGGACAGCCCCGCGGTGCTGGCCCTGCGCCAAATGCTGCAAGACACTGAATGGCAAAAAACGCTGCAAGACATGCCCGGCTACCAGCTCAACGGCACCGGTCAAGTTCAGTCGCTCAGCCAAGAATTGCCTTGGTGGCGCCTTAAGCCCCGAAAAACAAGCGCAGGGAAAACCCCCGCCTAAAGGCCCTTACAGGCTTTCTACAATACCCATTGACTGTCAATAGTCTTTAACGACCCACAAGGCCGTTAAATTCATCAACCTCAACTTGCGGAGTTCAATCCATGGATCGTCGTTCCCTTATCAAAAATACCGGCATTGCCGGCATCTTGGCCGCAGGCGTTGCCCCTGCAGTGCATGCGCAAGCTACGCTGCGCTGGCGCATCGCCTCGAGTTTCCCCAAATCACTGGACACCTTGTTTGGCGTGGCTGATGTGTTTGCCAAAAAGGTCAGCGACATGACGGGTGGCAAGTTTGTCATCACCACCCACGCGGCCGGAGAATTGATGCCCGCTTTTGGTGTTTTGGACGGCGTCTCCAACGGCACCGTTGAAATGGCTGGAACAGCGCCCTACTACTTCTTTGGCAAAGACCCCACATACGCTCTGGACTGCGCCATTCCCTTTGGCCTGAACAGCCGCCAAATGACCGCCTGGATGTACGACGGCAATGGCCTCAAACTCATGCGCGAGTTCTACGCCAAAGTGGGCATCGTGAACTTCCCAATGGGCAACACGGGCGTGCAAATGGGCGGCTGGTTCCGTAAAGAAGTTAAAACTCTGGCCGACATGAAAGGCTTGAAGTTCCGAATCGGCGGCTTTGGTGGCAAGGTGCTGGAGCCTTTGGGCGTAGTGCCCCAAAACATTCCCGGCGGCGAGATTTACCAAGCGCTGGAAAAGGGCACGATTGACGCGGCCGAATGGGTGGGCCCGTATGACGACCTGAAGCTGGGCCTGAACAAAGTAGCCCCTCACTACTATTTCCCCGGCTTTTGGGAAGTGGGCCCACAACTGGCGCTGTACGTCAACCAAAAGGCATTTGAAGGCCTGTCTGGCGAGTACAAGGCCATCATTGAAGGCGCCGCAGCCTACGCCCACACCGACATGCAAGCCCGGTATGACTACCGCAACCATGATGCGCTCAAAACCTTGCTCAGCCAAGGCGCCAAGATGCACCAATTCCCCAGAGAGATCATGGCTGCAGCGTTCAAATCGTCACAACAGGTCTACAGTGATTTGAGCGACACCAACCCCGCATGGAAAAAAATCTATGCGGACTACTCCAAGTACCGCAGAGAAGCCAACACTTGGTTCAGTTTCGCAGAAAACACCATGGACTCGTTCATGCAAAAGCAAAAGCTGTGATCGCCAACTGATCAGCTTCTTAGCTCATGAAAAAACCCCGCCAAGGCGGGGTTTTTTCATGACTGTTAATTTAGAGATTACATCCAGTACACCAAGATGTACAAGCCCAACCAGACCACGTCCACAAAGTGCCAGTACCACGCAGCACCTTCAAACCCGAAGTGGCGATCCGCTGTGAAGTGACCTTTTTGCAAACGCAAAGTGATGAAGAACAGCATCAACATGCCGATGAAAACGTGAAAGCCGTGAAAGCCCGTCAGCATGTAGAAGGTGGAGCCGTAAACGCCCGAGCTGAGCTTGAGGTTCATGTCGGACCAAGCGTGCGCGTATTCATAGCCCTGCACCAACAAGAAGGTCAGGCCCAACAGCACGGTGACCCACATGAAGCGAATGGTCTTGCTGCGATCACCGTGCTGCAAAGCATGGTGGGCAATGGTCAAAGTCACACCCGAAGACAACAGCAAGGCGGTGTTGATCGTGGGCAACCAAAAGGGCGTCATGGTTTGGAAGGGCTCGACAATGCCTGCAGGCGAAGCGGTTACCCCAGCAGCCAAGGTGGGCCAAACGGCTTTGAAGTCTGGCCACAACAAGGCGTTGTCCAAACTGCCGAGCATGGGCACTGAGTGCGCACGAGCCCACCACAGAGCTGAAAAGAAGGCACCAAAGAACATGACTTCCGAGAAGATGAACCAAGTCATGCTCCAGCGAAATGACAAATCAATTTTGCGACCATACATGCCGCCTTCGCTCTCACTGATGGCCTGACTGAACCACTGGAACAGCACCACCAAAAGCCACGCCAAGCCAGCGAACAAGGAGTACCTGCCCCAGTCCGCGCCGTTGATCCATTGGCCTGCACCCAAGATCACAAAAAACAAACCCAGCGAGGCCATGGCCGGGTGACGTGATGGGTGGGGAACGAAGTAATAAGGCGTGCTGCCGTGCGATGTTGAACTCATACCTGCTCCTGCTCTGTCTAAAATTAAATTGAGTTAAAAAAGTATTGCTTAAAAAGTGTTGGGCTGCGCCACCACCCAATTGACCAGGGCCATCAGGCCCACAACAAAAATCAAAACCACCACGATGGCCACCACGATCACATGGAATGGGTTCAAGCGAGCCATGTCTTCTTGGCCTGAGCTGCTCTTGCGCATGCCCACAAAGGACCACAAGACCGCTTGCACGGTTCGCAAAAATGACAAGGCAGCTGAATTGCTCATGAGCCCACCTTGGGCGGAGCCCACAAATTGGGGACCATGGCCACTGGCGTTGAGGCCGGTGCTGCTGGAGTTTTGCCGCCCACCTCAAAGAAGGTGTATGACAAAGTGATGGTGTTGACATCTTTGGACAGCTTCGGGTCAATCACAAAAACCACGGGCCATTGTTTTTTCTCGCCCGCTTCCAGTGTGTATTGGTTAAAGCAAAAACACTCCAACTTATTGAAGTGTGGCGCGGCTTGATGAGGCGCATAACTGGGAATGGCTTGCGCAGCCATGCGCCTGTTTTGCACATTTTGAAATTCATACATGACCGTGGCCAACTCACCTGGGTGAACTTGCAAGGAGCGCTGCGCAGGTTTGAACTCCCAAGGGCCGCGCACGTTGGCATCAAACTCCACGGTGATGGTTCGGCTCAAGTCGACCTGACTGTTGGCTGGCAACCCTGCTTGCTTACCTGCAGCGCCATTGCCCGGCACTTGTCTCTCGGACAAGGACAAAATGTTGATGCCCGTCATCTCGCAGATGTGCTTGTAAATCGGAATGAGCGCGTAACCAAAGGCAAACATGCCAGCCGCAACCACAACCAGTTTGCTCACCATTTTCAAGTTTTCGCGGTACAGGCGGCTCATGGCTTGTTTTTCAATGTGCTGGCGCCGTGCTCAACGGGCTGTCAAGACGATCATTTTGGCCATGAAGCCAAGGAAAAAAACCAGCGCCACCGAGGCCAAGATCAGGCCCAGGCGCAGATTGCTTTTCTTTTGTTCAGGTGTCATGCCCATGCTGCTCTGTTCATGCGCTTGCTTCAACCCACGATGCGCGTTGCCGTCGCATCCAGTTTGGGTGGAGTTTCAAATGTATGAAAAGGTGCAGGCGAGGCGACTTCCCACTCCAAGCCTTCAGCTGCTTCCCAAGGTTTTTGAGCTGCTTTTTCACCTTGACCGCGCATGCAAGGCAAGACCACGAAGAAGAAGAAATAAACCTGCGCAAAGCCAAAGAAAAAACCACCAACGGAAGCCAGTGCATTGAAGTCGGCGAATTGCATGGGGTAGTCGGCATAGCGACGCGGCATGCCAGCCAAGCCCAAAAAGTGCATCGGGAAGAAAGTGACGTTAAAGGAGATCAAAGACCACCAAAAATGCAACTTGCCGCGACCTTCTTTGTACATCACACCGGTCCACTTAGGAAGCCAGTAATACACGCCAGCAAACATGGCAAACAAGGAGCCCGCCACCAGCACATAGTGAAAGTGCGCCACAACGTAATAAGTGTCTTGCAGTTGCGTGTCAATCGGGGCCACGGCCAAAATCAAACCTGTAAAGCCGCCCATGGTGAACACGAAAATGAAGCCAATGGCAAACAGCATGGGTGACTCAAAGGTCATGGAGCCGCGCCACATGGTGGCAATCCAATTGAAAATTTTCACAGCTGTGGGCACCGCGATCAGCATGGTGGCGTACATGAAAAACAGCTGGCCTGTGACGGGCATGCCCGTGGTGAACATGTGGTGTGCCCACACAATGAAGGACAAAATTGCGATGGAAGAAGTGGCATACACCATGGAGGCATAGCCGAATAATTTTTTGCGCGAAAACGCTGGCACGATCTGGCTGATGATGCCAAAAGCGGGCAAGATCATGATGTACACCTCGGGGTGACCGAAGAACCAGAAAATATGCTGGTACATCACGGGATCACCCCCGCCAGCGGGGTTGAAAAAGCTGGTGCCAAAGTGACGGTCGGTCAAGGTCATGGTGATCGCGCCAGCCAACACGGGCATCACGGCAATCAATAAATAAGCTGTGATCAACCATGTCCAAGCGAACATGGGCATTTTCATCAGCGTCATGCCAGGCGCGCGCATGTTCAAAATGGTCACAATGATGTTGATCGAGCCCATGATGGAGGAGGCCCCCAAAATGTGCAAAGCAAAAATGCCGGCGTCCATGGACGGGCCCATTTGCAATGTCAACGGTGCATAGAGCGTCCAGCCTGCAGCAGGCGCGCCGCCAGGCATGAAGAACGAACCGGCCAGCATGACAGCAGCGGGAATCAGCAGCCAAAAGCTGAAATTGTTCATGCGAGCAAAAGCCATGTCAGCCGCCCCAATTTGCAGCGGGATCATCCAATTGGCAAAGCCCACAAAGGCCGGCATGATGGCGCCAAACACCATGATCAAACCGTGCATGGTGGTCAATTGGTTGAACAACTCAGGGTTCACAATTTGCAAACCGGGTTGGTACAGCTCAGCGCGAATCAGCAAGGCCAGTACACCACCGATCATCAGCATCACAAAGCTGAACATGAGGTACATGGTGCCAATGTCTTTGTGGTTGGTGGCGAACACCCAACGGCGCCAGCCTTCAGGCGCGCCGTGGTGGTCGTGGTCGTCATGGTCGTGGGCATGACCGTGGGTGTGATGGTCGAGAACGGCACTCATCTTGAATTCCTTTTAAATACTTTTGCGCGGCGCAATTTACTTGCGCGCAGCCAGCACGTCGGCTGGTTGAACGATCTGCCCAGTCTTGTTAGACCAGTTGTTCTTGGTGTAGGTGATGACGGCGGCAATTTCCGTGTCAGACAACTGCTTCCAAGACGGCATGGTCAAGTTGTTTTGACCATTGAGCAAGACCGTGATTTGTTTGACTTTGTCGGCGTCTAAGACCACCGCAGCGCCGTCCAAAGGCTTGATCGGGCCAGCACCTTTGCCGGTGGGTTGGTGGCAAGCCACGCAGTTGGCTGCATAAACTTTTTCGCCCCGCTTGAGCGAGTCTTCTAAAGTCCAGACTTTGCTGGGATCATCGGCTTTGGCGGCCAGTTTTTTCTTCTCTACTTCGACCCATTTGCTGTAGTCTTCAGCCGAAACCACTTTGACATGGATGGGCATGTAAGCATGCTCTTTGCCGCACAACTCTTGGCACTGACCATGGAAATCACCTGTGCGCTCTGCACGGAACCATGTGTCGCGCACAAAGCCAGGAATGGCATCTTGTTTGATGCCAAAGGCTGGCACAGCAAAAGCGTGAATCACGTCGTTGGCGGTGGTAATGATGCGCACTTTTTTGCCCACAGGCACCACCAAGGGGTTGTCCACTTTGAGCAAGTAGTCGTCGCCCTCAGGCTTGCCTGCGTTGGACATGGCTCGGTGCGTATTGTCCAGCGTTGAAATAAAGCCGATGCCTTCGCCCTCGCCTTTGATGTAGTCGTAACCCCATTTCCACTGGTAGCCCGTGACTTTGACGGTCAAGTCTGCGTTGGTGGTGTCTTTTTGTGCAACCAACACTTTGGTGGCCGGCAGGACCATCAAAATAACGATGATGAAAGGCACGATGGTCCAGATAATTTCAACCGTGACCGACTCGTGAAAATTCGCTGGTTTGTGCCCTACCGATTTGCGATGTTTCCAAATGGAGTAGAACATCACAGAGAAGACCGCAACAAAAATCACGGTGCACAAAATCATCATCATGGAGTGCAACCAATTTTGCTCCTCGGCAATTTTGGTGGCCGCCAAAGGCAAGTTCAGCTGATTGACAGCAGGCCCTCCGGGCAAATCGTTGACTGCGTAGGCGGCAGTGGCCACCCAAGCAGTTGTCCAGATACCTGCTTTTCTCAGCAAGAAAGCCAATTGATTGGAAATGCTCTTCATAGTTTTCACTAACTTCCAAGTTTCTGATGAAACCACTACAGTTGATAACAAATGGAGGACCTTTCACAGACCGCTCCGTGGCCCTGGTGGCCAAGCTTAACGGGCGTAATTTTAACTGAGTTGGGGCGCTTCTTTGAGATTTATCAAACTTGATTTGGTTTCTTTTGCGAATTTCGAAGCATTTGACGCATATCAGATAAATTAATTTGACTTTCTGCCGAGACTTTCATGCGCGGTTGCGGCTTCATGGCATGGCCGTAAACCACTTCGAAACTCAATGACAATGGGCCGCCGTTCGCAGGCTGCGCTAATTTCAACAAGGCTTGGTGCCAATGGGCCAACCAAGATTTCCCCCGCAAGCCCTGAAAGCGCTGCCGATGCAAATTGCGACCCAAAGCGCGTAAATCTGCCAACAATTTATCAGAATTGATATAAGTCAAGGTGATGCGCTCCATGTCCATGACAGGCTCTGCAAAACCTGCTTGCACCAGCATGTCACCCCAGTCGTGCATGTCAGTGAACTCGTGCGCAGGCTCTGGCCAACCGCATTGCCGATGAACCTCGCGCAACTCACGCAAAGTGTCTGGGCCCAAGCAGGAGAACATCAAAAAACCATCGGGTGCCAGGCTTTGATGCCACTGGGCCAGCATGTCTTGCGGTTGCACTTCTTGATGCAGCAGCATATTGGCCCACATCATGTCCACGGCCGCAGTCTCTGGCAAAGTCGCATGCACTTTGCCCTGCGTCCAGCGCCGTGGTTGCCACCATTTGGACTGAATGAAATTTTTCACCCGCTGCGCTTCATGCACGCGCGCCGCGTGCAAATGCAGCGCCGCCTGGGGGTAGCGCGCTTGAATCAAGGGCAAAGCGGCCAAGCCCGATCGCAGTGGCTCCCACATGGCCCAAGAAGCGGGGTTCAGCCGAATGAAATCCAAACGCTTTTGCATGCGCTTGGCCACTTCATCGTGCAGCCAAGGCGAGGCCAGGGCCTGCCCCTTTGGAGGCAAAGGCATGGCGGCCCAGCGCGCGGCCGCCACGGGGTCCAGGGTAGGGGGGCGCTCAGTCGGCATTTGCAAGCTGGGGGTTGGATCGCACGCAGTATATTGATTTCATGTTCTCCCGATTGTGGCCCAGGTCATGGGCTTGGCGCGCATTGCCCAGCCAATGCCAGGTCTGCAAAGCCTGGCCCTCCCAGCCACTTTGCGATCTTTGCGTGGCGCGGTTTGGCGCTCCCGTGCCGCGCTGCTGGCGCTGTGCCGCGCCCTTGACAGCAGCCATTTCAGGGGCTCAAACCTGCGCCCAAGTGGCCCTTTGTTCCGAGTGCACCCAACACCCGCCGCTGCTGGACGCCTGCTGGGCCGCCACATCCTATGACTGGCCTTGGGCCGACGTGATTGCCAGCCTCAAATTCAGGCAGCAACCGAGTTGGGCGCGCAGCATGGCGCAGTTGATGCGAAGCACCCCTTGGGTGGCCGATGCGCTGTGGCAAGCCGATTGTTTGCTGCCCATGCCTTTGTCAAGGCAACGCTTGGCAGAGCGCGGTTTCAACCAAGCACTGCTCTTATGCCAATGCCTGGCGCCTGCCAAAACACAAGCCCACAGCTTGCTCAAAATGCGTCACACCCCCGCGCAAAGCCAACTCAAGCGCGAGGAGCGTTTGCTCAATTTGAAGGGCGCCTTGGTGCTTGACCCCTTGCGCGCGCCGGCCTTGCGCGGCAAGCGGGTGATCTTGGTCGACGATGTCATGACCAGCGGCGCCACCTTGAACACCGCAGCTCTTGTGCTCAAGCAAGCCGGCGCAGCGCATGTGGCCGGTTTGGTCTTCGCGCGCACCGAGGCCGGCGCACACGACGCCCCTGTGGCCAACTCACAGCACAATACGGGCTATGTTCCATATCATTTTGGTTGAGCCTGAAATCCCTCCCAACACAGGCAACGTGATCCGCTTGGCGGCCAACACGGGCTGCACTTTGCACTTGATCGAGCCGCTGGGTTTTTCCATGGAGGACAAACACATGCGCCGCGCCGGCTTGGATTACCACGAGTATGCGCAAGTCAAACGTCACGCCGATTGGTCCTCTTTTTTGCAGCAAGAAAATCCAGACCCCCAGCGCATGTTTGCACTGACCACCAAGGGCTCACGCCTGGTGCATGAGGCCAGCTTCAAGGCAGGCGACTGGTTGGTGTTTGGCGCTGAAACGCGGGGCTTATCGCCACCACTGCGCGAAAGTTTTGCGCCCCAAAATCAACTCAAACTGCCCATGCTAGCGGGCCAGCGCAGTTTGAACTTGTCCAACAGCGTGGCCGTCACAGTCTATGAAGCATGGCGGCAAAACAGTTTTGCCAAGCCCATGCCTCAAGCGTAATAACGCGCCAAAGACTCCGCCACGCAACTGGGTTTGCTCACGCCTTCCCGCTCAATGGTCACTTCCCACGCGAACTGCGTGCCGTTGCCTTCTAGCGGTGTGGCTGACAACAACTTAAAGTGCCCGCGCAAGCGACTGCCCACCGGCACAGGCGACATGAAACGAACTTTGTTCAGACCGTAATTCACACCCATGCGAACTTGCTCAATTTGCATGGCACTTTGTGAGAATTGAGGGATCAAAGAAAGAGTTAAAAAACCATGGGCAATGGTCGCACCGAAAGGGCCTGCCTTGGCTTTTTCAACATCGATGTGAATCCATTGATGGTCGCCCGTAGCCTGTGCAAATTGGTTGACTTGCTCTTGCGTGATGGTCAACCAAGGGCTGGTGGCCACTTCTTGGCCCACGCAGTTGGCCAAGTCTTGAATCGTTGAAAATATTTTCATATCTTTGATCCGCGATCAAACGCGCTCCAAAATCAGCGCAATGCCTTGGCCCACACCAATGCACATGGTGCACAAGGCGTAACGCCCTCCCGTGGCGTGCAAGCGGTTAACGGCTGTCGTTGCCAAGCGCGCACCCGATGCACCCAAAGGGTGGCCCAGTGCAATCGCGCCGCCCCATGCGTTGACGCGCGCGTCGTCGTCTTTCAAACCGAGCATGCGCATCACGGCCAAGCCTTGCGCGGCAAACGCTTCGTTCAACTCAATCACATCAATTTGCTCCAAGCTCAATCCGGTTTGAGCCAATACTTTGAGCGTGGCAGGCGCTGGGCCAATGCCCATCACGCGGGGCGCTACGCCTGCCGTGGCCATGCCCACCACACGGGCTTTGGGCGTCAATCCGTACTTGGCAGCGTTGGCCTCATTGGCCAAGAGCAATGCGCATGCACCATCGTTGACACCGCTGGCATTGCCGGCTGTGACCGTGCCATCGGGGCGCACCACACCTTTGAGTTTGGCCAGTGATTCCAAGCTGGTCTCGCGCGGGTGTTCGTCGGTGTCGACCACAACAGCGTCGCCCTTTTTCTGCGGGATGCTCACCGCTATGATCTCGCGCGTCAAATGGCCAGCCTTTTGCGCTGCCACGGCCTTCATTTGACTGGCCAAGGCCATGCGGTCTTGCGCTTCTCGTTCAATCTTGTACTGGGCAGCAACGTTCTCTGCGGTCTCGGGCATCGAGTCCACGCCGTATTTTTCTTTCATCAACTTGTTGATGAAGCGCCAACCTATGGTGGTGTCGTAGACCGCATTGGTGCGGCCAAACGCGGTCTCTGCTTTGGGCATGACAAAAGGCGCGCGGCTCATGCTTTCAACACCGCCCGCAATCATCAAGCTGGCCTCACCCGATTTGATGGCGCGCGCTGCAGTGCCCACAGCGTCCAGGCCCGAGCCGCACAAGCGGTTCAAGGTGGCGCCCGGCACCTCGATGGGCAAGCCGGCCAACAAACTGCTCATGTGCGCCACGTTGCGGTTGTCTTCGCCGGCTTGATTGGCATTGCCATACAAGACATCGGTCAGTGCAGCCCAATCGACTTGCGGGTTGCGCGCCATGAGCGCGCGAATCGGAATGGCGCCTAAATCGTCGGTGCGAATGCTCGACAAGGCCCCCGCGTAACGACCGAAAGGCGTGCGAATCGCGTCACAAATGAAGGCTTGCGTCATGGGGGTGCTCATCGGTGGGCCTTTGAAGTGTTTTTTGATCGGGAATTATGCAATAAAGAGCCATCGTGCGTGGTGACACGCCATGAGCGCGACTGGGCGACAATCAGGCCATGTTAATTCAACCCTCACAAGCCGATGTTCGGCGATTTTTTTGTGGTGTCCTCACCAAATCTCGCGCCGGCGCTGCGCTCGAACCCATTGAGATTTTAGCCAGTCAGTGGATCGATGAGCACCCCGAGTACCACGCAGAGTTGTCCGATGTTGACGCCGCATTGGCCCGCATGCTGGAAGTAAACCCAGCACGTGAAAGCCCCTTCTTGCACTTGTCAATGCATTTGTCGATCAGCGAGCAGTGCAGCATTGACCAGCCCCGCGGTATTCGGCAAGCGGTGGAGTTGCTCAGCCACAAACGCCAGTCTTTGCACGAGGCACACCACCAAGCCATGGAGTGCTTGGGCCGCATGATCTACGAAAGCCAACAAGCCGGTCGCATGCCTGATGGCCAAGCCTATATGGATTGCGTGCAACGCCACGCCACCCGAGACTGATGTGCTTCAGCGGAACTTCGATTGCGGCACTGTTTTGAGTTCGGAGTCCAAAGAGCCCACATAGGCCGACAAAGTCTTCAACTCGGCGTTGGTGAATTGCTTGGCAATACCGCCCATGACACCGTTTGAGCGGCCCCATGTCGACATGTTTTCTGCTTTATACGACTTCAAAGCCACAAACAAAAAGTCTTTGTGCTGGCCAGCGATCTTGGGGTAGCTTGGGTCAATGGGCTTGGAGAAATTCTCGCCGTGGCATGAGACACAAGCGCCTTTTTTCAGCAATTCGCCCACTTTGTTGTCAGAAGCACGGGCTGTGACGGGGGCTGCGCCCTCGACTTTGCCGTGCTGGGCGTAGTAGGCAGAGATGTCAGCAATGTCTTGGTCGGTCAAACTGGCTGCAATGCCGCGCATGGTGGGGTGCTTGCGATCGCCTTTTTTGTAGGCGTTCAAGGCTGAGGCAATGTATTTGTCGCTTTGCCCAGAGATCATGGGCACGCGGTAAACCTCTGGGAAGCTGGCTTGGTAGCCCTTGATGCCATGGCAACCGATGCACATGGCAATCTTGGACTCGGCCGCTTTGGCATTGCCCTGCACATCTTGCGCATGGGCGGAGAAAACGGTCACAGAAGCGACAGTCAGGGCAATGAGAGAAGATAACAAGGTGTTCATTTTTCGCGCACAATCAAAGAGAGATTGATAAAAATCAATGCCGCATTATATCGAGGCCGTTAACTCGTTCCTGATATTGCGCTTTTTAAATACCATTTACCCCTTTTTTGCATTCCGATTATGAAATTTCAAGGTACCCAGAACTACGTTGCCACCCAAGATTTGATGCTGGCGGTGAATGCCTCCATCACCCTGAAACGGCCTTTGCTGGTCAAGGGCGAGCCCGGCACCGGCAAGACCATGTTGGCCGAGGAAGTGGCGCAAGCTTTGGGCTTAAATTTGATCCAATGGCACATCAAATCAACCACCAAAGCGCAGCAAGGTTTGTACGAATACGACGCCGTGAGTCGACTGCGCGACAGCCAGCTGGGCGATGAAAAAGTCAAAAACATTGAAAACTACATCATCAAAGGGGTGCTGTGGCAAGCCTTCACCTCCAACGAGCCCGTGGCCATTTTGATCGACGAGATTGACAAAGCAGATATTGAATTTCCCAACGATTTGCTTCGAGAAATTGACCGCATGGAGTTCTACTGCTACGAAACGCGGCAGTTGATCAAAGCCAAAACGCGCCCGGTGATATTCATCACATCGAACAATGAAAAAGAATTGCCCGATGCGTTTTTGCGCCGCTGTTTTTTCCACTACATCAAGTTCCCAGAAGCCGACACCATGAAGCAAATCGTGGACGTGCACTTTCCTGGTTTGAAAAAAGAGTTGCTCGCGGTGGCCTTGAAAAACTTCTATGACGTGCGCGGTTTGCCTGGCCTGAAAAAGAAACCCTCCACCAGTGAATTGCTCGATTGGCTGAAATTGCTGGTCGCCGAAGACATTCCACTGGAAGCCTTGCAAAGTGCCGACCAAAAGGTCAGCATCCCGCCTTTGGTGGGCGCCCTCTTGAAAAACGAACAAGACGTCAGTTTGTTCGAAAAGCTGGTGTTCATGAACCAGCGCAACCGCTGAGAAGGCAGGCCCCGTGAGTCGCCAACTTTTGCTCGAAGGTGTCTCTGACGCAGTTGGTTTCGTGGGGGGTGCTTTGATCGGATTTTGGATCGGGCGTTTGTTGGGCTGGGATATTTTTGCCCAAGGCTACGGCGCCGACAGCATTGGCGGCATTGTTCTGGTGAGTGTGGGAGGCGGCTTGGGCCTTCAAATCGCACGGCGCTGGCGCGCCAAACAAAATCAAAAGGACGAATTGTGAACGCCTTTACCCAAGACACATTTCTCAAAGGTCAACATGCGGAGTTGGCACCTTTGACACAGCAGCACCATGACGATTTGGTGCAAGCTGTTTGCGACGGCGCTTTGTGGAATCACTGGTACACCACCATTCCGACAGTGGAGAATATGTCGGCAGAAATCACGCGCCGTTTGAATTTGCAAAAACAAGGCAGCATGCTGCCCTTTGCAGTCATCTCAAACAGCAAAGCAGTGGGCATGACGACTTACATGAACATCGACGCGGCCAACCGCCGAGTGGAGATTGGCTCGACTTGGTACCGCTCCAGCGTGCAGCGCTCAGGGCTAAACACCGAGTGCAAGCGCATGCTGCTGGCCCATGCTTTTGAAAATTTGAACTGCATTGCAGTTGAATTCAGAACACATTTTTTCAATCAACAAAGCCGCCGCGCCATTGAGCGATTGGGCGCCAAGCTAGACGGCATTTTGCGCAGCCATCAAATCAACACGCACCCTATGGCACAAGGGGCTTTGCGTGACACATGCGTCTACAGTATTGTGGCAAGCGAGTGGCCTTCGGTGAAAAGCCATTTGGATTACCAACTCAGCCGCCCAGCACACGCCTGACAATTTTCAACTTCACTCAATTCAAATAACGGCCATGTTGATCGATTTTTTCTACACCTTGCGCGCAGCCAAAGTGCCGGTCTCGGTGCGTGAATATTTGAGCTTGCTTGAGGCCCTCCAAGCCAACGTGGTGGGGCCGGCTTCTGACGCTTGCAGCATCGATGATTTTTACCACCTCAGCCGCACGGTGATGGTGAAAGATGAAAAACATTTCGACAAGTTTGACAAGGCCTTTGGCGCCTACTTCAAAGGCGTTGAAATGCTGACCGACTTCACCAAAGAGGTGCCGCTGGACTGGCTGCAAAAAATCTTAGAAAAAGAACTCACCCCAGAGCAAAAAGCTGCAATTGAAAAAATGGGCTGGGACGAGTTGATGGAGACTTTGAAAAAGCGCCTGGAAGAGCAAAAAGAACGCCACGAGGGCGGCAGCAAATGGATCGGCACTGGGGGCACCTCACCCTTTGGCAACGGCGGATACAACCCGCAAGGCATTCGCATTGGCGGCAAAGGCGGCAACAAAAGCGCGATCAAGGTGTGGGAGCAACGCGCTTACCGCGACTACGACGACACGCAGGAGTTGGGCACACGCAACATCAAAGTAGCGCTTCGGCGCTTGCGCCGATTTGCCCGCGAGGGCGCGGCTGAAGAGCTTGATTTGCCCGACACCATTCGCGCCACAGCGGCCAACGCGGGCTACTTGGACATCAAGATGGTGCCCGAGCGTCACAACAATGTGAAGGTGTTGTTGTTGATGGATGTGGGCGGCACAATGGACGAGCATGTGGCTCGTGTGGAAGAGTTGTTTTCTGCGGCCAAGGCAGAGTTCAAGCACTTGGAGTTTTATTATTTCCACAATTGTGTCTATGACTTCATGTGGAAGAACAACCGGCGCCGCTATGCCGAAAAATTTGCCACTTGGGACATCTTGCGCAAGTACAACAAAGACTACAAGTTGATTTTCATTGGCGACGCCACCATGAGCCCGTATGAAATTTTGCAAACGGGTGGCAGTGTGGAGTACAACAACGAAGAGACCGGTGCAGAGTGGTTACAGCGCTTGACGCACACTTTCCCCAAGTACGCTTGGATCAACCCAGAGCCGCAAGGGGTGTGGCAATACCGCCAGAGCATTGCCATCGTGCAGCAGCTCATGAGTCAGCGTATGTTTCCGCTGACTTTGAAGGGCTTGGGGGATGCGATGCGGATGCTAAGCAAGTAAGCTTTGTTTGGTTTCTGGGGGCTGCGGGTCAGGCAGGAGGGATGCCCTGTTCCGCTCATGTCCCCCGATTTGGGCTGCGCCCAAATCTCCTCCTTGACTTCGCTGCACAGGGTATCCCTCCTGCCTGACCCTTTGGGAGCGCGGAAATCATTGTTTTCCAAGGCGCCTGTAAAATCGAGCGAATCCGCCGCCGTAGTTCAATGGACAGAACGAGTGCCTCCTAAGCGCTAGATACAGGTTCGATTCCTGTCGGAGGTACCAGTTGCTGGTTTGACGTACATCAATCCAGATGACGCTTGAAAGTTCATACTGACACCCCATGTACAGTGCATAAACTTGCAAAGGAATCCCAATGACCACACTACAAAT